>CABDZG010000001.1_pt1 | contig 246905 bp, 267 predicted proteins | sample 3132101 | NCBI WGS metagenome assembly CABDZG01 (sample SAMEA5534340, study PRJEB31848) | metagenome | biome: tundra; feature: field; material: soil | place: USA | collected 2013-05 | depth 0.45 m
CTCTTGCGCTCCACAAGATCCACCAAATCTGGGGCATCAAGAAGTGCGTTGATCACCGGCACGCCCTTATAATTCGAGAGGTGCGTGGACACTAATCCTGAAATGCAAAAAACCGTGCTCTGCAATTCATCTTTCACGCGCTCTTCGTCTGTTGCACACAGTATCTTCGGCAGACTCACACCCCTAAATCCCTCAAGAACCAAGTAATCGCTGGTGATATGTCGTATCAGTTCATCAAGCATCACTGGTCGTTTTATCATAAGAACGCTTTCGTCTGGTGCCCGCAGGCCAACTACTTCGGCTCCAGCTTTCCAGTGGCGCCACGTATCTTTTCCAACAACATCGAAGACGAAGTTTTCCACGTGGACGTCCTTTATCGTGGATACTGAATAACCGCGCGATCGCAGCTCCTTTAGGATCTCAACGACGGTAGTGGTCTTCCCCGATTTAGAGAATCCATACACTGCGCATATCTTCATTGGCATCAGTGAAACCTTAAGAGTTAAAATGTGATCGCTTCGCGCGCAGTCAAAGGAACGAACGCAGGCGCATACGGAACCCGCTTATTGGCTGAAATCAAAATTACTTTTGCTCGCGTGCAATCGTGAAGCTCGAAGCGGCGATGATGAGTTACGCGCCTTCTTCGTGCTTGCGTATTTTTCTAGACTTCCAATAGCGGGGATACGTACCAGGCTCCATCATTACTCTTTTGACTTCGGCGATAACTCCGCCTTCGAGTATAGAGATGCCGAGAGCAACAATCTCGTCTCGCGCCGTATAGATACCGACCAGCTGTTTCGTGGCAACATCCGGTAACGAGATGACGCCAGGTTCTGCGAGTCGAGCCCCGTGGCAAATAGCGTCCACGGCAGTATCTCTAATGATAATTTTTGGAAGGTGGGTAAGTGCGCGCTCGACTGGCATTACGATGTCTCGCAGCGGAGCTTCATCGTTATCTTCGATCCAAAAATGGTATGCGTCTGTCAAATCGTGCAATGTGCTCAGCTTTGATTCATCAAACGGACCCGCCTTGGTTCTGCGGAGCTCCTGCATGTGCGCTCCCACCCCCAGCGCTTCGCCGACGTCGTGGCACAGCTTGCGAATGTACGTTCCGGCTTCACATCCCACTTTGAAGAGAACGTCGTTCCCCTGCCGTTCGAGCACGTCGATGTAATAAATCTCACGTTTTCGAATTTGACGTTTTACCGCCGATTTAAGAGGTGGGCGCTGATATAGCACCCCCGTAAACTCCCTGAGTATGTCCCGCACCAAGGGATCGGGAACCGTCTTATGCAGATGGAGTACGCAGACGTATTCCTTGGGCAAGTTCGCCAGCGCCCCCACTGCCCTTGTCGCATCTTGCAACAATATCGGGAGCACACCGGTAACCTTAGGATCCAGCGTTCCGATGTGGCCCGCTTTCTTAATATGCAAAATTCGTTTTACCCACGCGGCTACTTCGTGACTCGTAGGTCCGGCTGGTTTATCGAGATTTATGACGCCTTTTTGAAGCAACTCGTCTATGGTCCGTTGCTGCGCAATAGGATTCGTCATCGTTTGTCAACTTTCCCGGAACGCATTCACGGCCTGCGCGATAATGGCGATGACAGCGTATTGGTCCCAGTGCGTTGTATCTATGACAAGATCATAGATGTCAAGGTTCGTCACGTCGATATCATAAAACGTGTGATATCTCGCGGTCTCGCTGCTGTCACGCAGGCGTGTTTCGTGCAGAGCGGCCGCCTGCCGCTTGCCTTCTCTTCCCGCTATTCGCTGTGCTCGTACTTCTAAAGGCGCTTTGAGCCAAACGGCGATGTCAGCTTTGAGAACCCAGCCCGAAAGCCGCCCGTCGACGACCGCGTGTTCCCGCGACTGCGCGAGCTCGGCTTGTCGTCGATCAATCATTTTGTCGATTTCCGGTTCTATTTCCGCAAGCTTGCTCAACTGCTCGAGACTCATTGCGCGCTCGCGCGCGAGTTCCCTGAATACGTCTCCCGCCGAGATGTGTGCAAAGCCGAGTTCCCGCGATAAACCGGTTGCTACCGTCGTCTTGCCGCTGCCTGCAAATCCGCTAATGGTAAGCAACACGATCGCACACCCGCTAAGCGCTGGAGATGGGCTCAGCCTTTCTGCAGCGTGGCCACCAGTTCAGCGACTGCCTCATCAAGCTTTCCGTCGGGATTTTGCAGTATCTTAACCGTTGCTCCCGTGTGTGCAGCGTACGCCATGCATATTGCTTTGTTAACTTCCTGGTGCTCCTGAACACCCGTCGTATCTTGCGCGTCGCGCTGTCGTGACTTGTCAGCATTTCTGCGCCGAATAATTTCGCTAGGTGCTGTTTCGACAATAAGTATGAGTTCGGGCTCAAGTTCGTCCAAAACCCACGTAGGCAAACCAGGAAGGTACCCGCGCGGTGTTCGCACCGTTGCGTGCGTGTCAACAACAAGCGGCGTCGTGGCCATTTTTGATATCGTCCGCGCGGCAGTCTTTTGGAGATCGCGCTGCATAGCTGGATCTAGCTTTCGGATGTCATCTCGTATCTTAACCCAGCCGCGCTGCAACGCCTCATCCAGCATCACGTCGCTGTAGGTGACCATTTTCAAAGGCTGGCCCTGTGCTTCCAAGCGTTCAATAGCTTTCCTTGTAACCGTCGTCCCGCCGCTTGCTGGAACTCCCGTCAGAATTACTACTTTCCGCATTTGTTGCCCCAATTTGTGTAGGGAACTATCCTAACCATCCTACTTTAACTTACGCAATCGTAGAGGGGCAGCTTCGCCCATCAAAGCCGCTCCTGCGATCAAAACGCCTATGGACGCGCAGCAAAATGTCAACTTAGCTTGGAAGTCAAGAGAATCGATCTCAGCGTTAGAGCAGTTATCCTCCCAAGAAGCCGCGCAGCATCGGGTGCATCTCCATCATTTCTTCATTGGCAAGGGACTCGTAAAGCGTGTACGTGATGCTCACCGCGAGGAGCAACGCTGTGCCGCCTACGTTTCCTATGGTTCCCAAAAAACCCGCAACGACCGCCAATAACCCTATGAAAGCACCCCCTATGACGGTTACTTTCGGAATGTACCGCTTCATGACGCGTTCAATAATTTTGGGGTCACGGCGGAAGCCGGGGATCGACATCCCAGAACTTTGAATTTGCTCGGAAACAGCCTTTGGGCCCATGCCGGTAGTCTCGACCCAGAAAATGGCGAATATCATCCCCCCGATGACCATAAAGGAGATATCAATTCCTGACCGCAGCGCGATTTGCCATCCCGGGTTCGTGGTTAGCCCGGGGATCCAGTTACTCGGGCCATTGATTGGTGCCAGATAATACATCAGGCCGCTTGTCGGCTGATTGTTCACGTACGTCCCGACCCACGTGAACCCAGCGTTGTAAAGGAGGATACCAATCATCTGAATATTCGCCTGGAGTGCCCGAACTAATATCAACGGCAACACGCTCGCGTAGACGAGCTTCACCGGGAATCTGCCTCGCGCGCCGCGCACGGAACTGTGCGCCAGAGGAATCTCTATGCGCGTGGTTTCAACGTAGACAACAACTGCGAATATACCCACCGTGCTTATGATGGCCAAAATTTGGCCCTGATTAAGCAGGAATAGTATTCCTTGTGCGGTAAGCAGTTGCTGGACGGTGAAGGTCCGGAAGATTTCAAACAAGCCTGGGATCCAGCCCACCGGCAATCCGGTCGAAGGATTAGTTATCCAATTAATGGTCCCAGTTACCAGGCCTTGGGCAACTCCGGCCACGATAAAAATGCCGACTCCCGAGCCAATTCCCCATTTACTCACAATTTCATCCAGAAACAGCACGAGCACGCCGCCTATGCAAACCTGGATAAATATAAGCAAGGAAATGCCGTGAAGCCCAAAACCCGTAGAAGCCGCAATGGCCGGGTCGGGTTGGAGGAAACCTCCGAGCACCTGCGGCGCGGCTTCGACGATAATCATGACGAAGATCAGAAGCTTCTGCAGCTGCTGGTAGGCTGATTGGTCTCGAGGATCGCTCGTGTCGAGCTTTATGATGTCCGCTCCCTTGAAGAGCTGCAGTATGATCGACGCGGTCACGATTGGACCAATGCCGAGCTGAACGAGGCTGCCTTGGCTTCCAGCCATTATTGCGCGGTAGAAGCCGAAAAGGTCCTGCGATGCAGGTGAAAGTCCAAAAAGGCGGACGTTTGTTAAGATGAAGTATATGAGTAAGACGCCAATTGTCCACGTGAGCTTCCGTCTGAAGTGCACGTGCCCTTCGGGCTTAGAAACTGCAGGAAGTCTCTGCAGGAGGGGCTCAATTCTGTCTATCGTTGGGTGCTCGCTCATGATTCACTGCGCTTAACTGATTACGTGTCGATCACTGGCAGAAGGTCATGGCTCTGCGATTTTTACTTTCCCGCCTGCTGATTCTAACTTCTCTTGTGCTCGTTTCGAAAAACCTCTTGCTGTTACGATAAGCGGCTTAGTTACGCGGCCCTTTCCCAGCACTTTGTCGACATCGAGCGTGATATAATACTTGCCGGTGCGCACCTTAGCCTGCTTTAGTTCCACAAGTCGCTCAGCAGTTTCGTCAAGAGCACCTACGTCAATCATTGTCGGGTACTTGAGCACCTTTTGCGGCCTCGCGAACCCATAACTGCCATAACCCCGGCCAAGCAAAAGCTCCTTCAAAAAATGGTGCTTGCAACCGCCTGCATGGCCACGTCCTCCTCGGCTTCCTGCACCGCGACGGTTCTTATGAGTGCCGCCGCCACACGTGCGACTTCCTCGAAACTTCTTGGCCTTGTTTTTGACACCCATTATCTACCTCATTTTGAGAAGCAATTCGTTAATTTCGCTGCCGTGGAATCCAAGAACACCTTCTGGAAACGGTTTTTTTATGCCCCTGTGGCCTTTGCGCGGTGGATGGAGCCTTAGCACAGGTTTTAGGTCAGGCACATCATGCAACGTAGCCGTTCCGCTGGCGACTGCTGTCGCAAGCGAGTTTATGTCATCAAAATCGGTGTGGTCTTTGATGTGCGCGTTCGTGAGTTGCGTATGACCCTGTAGCGCACCCCTTCTTTCAAGCAGCACACCGAGGGTTGCACCGTCGATGGGACCCCACGCCACATAATCTTTCACCTTTTGGAGCATGCCGTTATAATGCGCGTTGTCCTCGACGAGAACGCAGTGATTAGTCCTACTGAGATTTAATAACTCGAGCGTGCGCCGCACGTCGGGTTTTGTCTTTACCGTCCCACGCATCTTAACAACGGCGTACGTCATTGCGTTCCACCGCCGATTCGCACCGTTGTTGTTGCCTTGAGCGCTTCAAACGTAGCGCGAGCAAAGTTGATGGTCGTATGTGTTTGTCCTGACGATCGCGTCCACACGTCTTTTATACCTGCAAGTTGAAGCACCTTCCGCGCGGTGCCGCCTGACGTTATGCCAAGGCCTCGTGGCGCTGGTTTCAGGGCAACGGTCACGGAGCCCGCCTTACCTCGGACGGTGTAAGGAACGGTATGCGCTTCTCCGCAGCCACATTCCCACGAGCCACAGCCGCGATTTATCTTGATGAGATTCAGCTTAGCAGTTTCAATTGCTTTCCGTATGGCGGGTCCCGCTTGCAGATCCTTGGTTTCGGCGAAGCCTATGTATCCGTCGCGATTGCCGATTGCCACCGCGGCTCGAAACTTCACGCGCCGACCGGAATCCGTCATTCGCTGCACCATGTTTATATCTAAGACCTCGTCTGACAGCTCAGGCAAGAGCACATTGATGATTTCGGGTTCCCTTAGCGGATGCCCAGTGGCTACAGCATCGTCGAACGTCGTTATTTTGCCCTCATAAACAAGGTGTCCTAATCTCGTCTTCGGTGTCCATCCCTCTATCCTATCAGCCATTGTGTGCCCCTGTATCCTCTGTTCGTTCCTGCGCAGCGTGCTCGATTATACGTTGCTTCACCGCGTCAATATGATTAGGAAGGTCTTTGGGATCTAAGCCGTAACGCGTGAACCGCGTTGGGTTATCGGTCGCATACGCGACAATATGTTCTCCGTGCAGCCTAGCAGGCGCAGGAAGCGGCTCACGACTGTGCGGAATGTCGAGCCCCACTTCAACGGCGCCCTGCAAGGCGGCATAAGTTCGCGATCCTCGCGAATTTGCATTAAGTCCCAAATCGAGCACCCCTTTCGAATGGCCAGCTGCAAGCGCTCGACTCGCAAAAAGCAGCCCGGTCAGGTACGCAGCAGGTGTGTTCCCGGTAGCGCCCTTGTAGCCGAGCTTTTTTAGCTCCAGCGCGTTTGCAGATGTCAACGTCCGGTCCCCCGCAGTTCCGTGTTCGACAAGCTGCACGATCAAATTGCGTCCGGTTTTTCGCACGACCACGCGAGGCCATTCTGAAAGCATCAAACCTAACCGCTTATGGTAGTTCGTCTTTCCGTCTCGCCTACGTCGAAATGGAACCTGATATCGCGGACCCGCCATTATTTCTGCCTCCGCGTGGCCATGGCGATTTCAGCTTGAGTGCTCAGTACACTTACAGTTCGATACTCGCCACCTTTCGCCTTCCTATACATGCGACGATACGTGGTTCGATCGAGCGTGTTGTTGTCCCTCAAGACGCGCAGAGTCCTTCTCTGCGCTCGGATTCTGCGCATCCACAGCCGCTTCTTAGGGCTTCGGGCATTCTTTGCTCCTTTACGAGTCCCTTGCCCGGTTTTATGGCCCTTCTTGCGCTTAGCATCGTTGCCGCGTGCCCGTCCGCGGCTGATGCCCTGTGCTTGCTTAAATTTCACGGTACCATCCTTTATGAGCCCGCGCACATCTTCTCGGGTGATAGCGTTTGCGACGTCCGTGACCTTTTCCGGATCGAGCCATATTCTGCTTTCCCCAACACCAAGCACCTCAGCAGCGAGTCGCTTTTGGTTCGATAAGCTGGTCACTGCTTCTCCTCCGTTGTAGCCGTCGTTCCATCGTCTTTGTCCGCGGCCTGAGCTTTCAGTCCTGGATTGAGCACCTTCAAGCCCTTGGCAAACGCCCGCTCAAGAATGGCTTGCTTCTTGCGGGCGCCGACCGTACGACTTATCCTGACGGCTTGCTGAGGCGTCGCATCGTCCAGATCAGCTGGAGTGTTGACGAGCACTTCTTCGAATCCTGATGGATGAAAACCCCTTATCGCGCTTGGTGCGCCGTATCCTACTTGCACAACCGGGCCCTTATCCGGAAACCCCCGCCGCATCTTGTTGAACAGTCCACGTGGTTTTCTCCAGCTCGGGCTTAGCTTCTTTTTCTTCTCGTAATCGTCGCGCTTGAACCAGGGTTTGTCGTGCCGTTTACGAACGGCGAGCAAATGCCTGTGTTTGCCGCTGAATTCCGTATGCTTGAATGAAATTGACTCTTGTGCAACTCGCTGTGCAAGGTCAGCATCGAGGCCTGCGTTTGCAAGTTCGTCCGCTGTCACTCCCTTGAGATCGTCCACCGTTCGGTACCCCGCCTCTATCAGCGCTTTAATTTGAGTGTCATTCATTTCATTCAAAGCCTTCATGTGCGTGCCTCTAGGCCTTTTTCAATGAGGTAGATGCCGTCTTGAAACACGCGCGGGTCACGCCCCTTGATCCGAGTCGCTTGCTCGATGTTCGCGGCGGTTTGTCCTACGTGTTCCTTATCGATGCCTGTAACGGTTAGTTCGTCACCCTGAATAGCAACGAGAGAGCCCCCCATGACTCTGGCGGTTCGAGGCTTTCGTTCACCCAGAAAGTTTTCGATCGATACGACTTTTCCTTCTACCTTCACTTGGATGGGAAAATGCGCGTATACCAGTTTCAACTTGTATTGAAATCCTTCGGTTACCCCCATGACCATGTTCGCGATGTGAGAAGCGTAAGTGCCCACGATCGATTTCTGAGTCTTCTTGTCCAGGGCGGTCCCGACGTAAACCTTATCTGGCTCGACGCGTATGTCGATGCTTGGGTACCACAGATCGCGTTCGAGTGTTCCGCGTGGACCTTCTACTCTCACAATTCCGTTGTGAACTTCAACCCGGACCGCGTCGGCAATCGGAACTTCTTTTTCTATGACTTGGACCATAGGTTACCCACCTAATAGCAGTACGCTATTAGCTTCCCCCCGATACCCCGTTCTCGTGCTTCGACGTGAGTCAGTATCCCAGCAGACGTCGTCAGTATCAGGAAACCAAAGTTGCGCGCCGGCAAATACCGCTGTTCCCATCTTTCGAGATCAGTTGTGTGAACAGAATTTCGCGGTTTGATCGCGCCACATCGGTTGATATTACCGAGCAACTCGATCTTGAATACGCCTGTTTTCCCATCTTCGACGAGCTCAAAATCACCTATGTAGTTCCCTTGCTGCATGACGCGAAGGACGTTACCGATAAGCTTTGATACGGGCTTGATGCAGCATTCTTTCTTGCCGACGCCTTCGGCGTTTTTAATCGCTGAAAGAGCGTTTGCGAGCGGATCCAGTAGAACCATGTTGCATCACCTCAGTTGTATTTCTCGAACTGCATGTCGCTCGCGATCTCTCGGAAGCATTGGCGACAGAGGTATATCTCGTACTTCGTGACGAGTCCTTGCTTGCGTCCACAGCGCCTGCATTCATGGGCCTCACGCCGTGTTTTTTCGACCATTATCCCAACACCACGTTATAATTGTTTTGAAGGAAAGAAATTGCCTGCTCACGCGTAACTCGATGTCCAATGGGAACGCGTCGTTGCGCCGCACGACGCCGAGCGACGCGATAGCCTGGCTTCTTGAGTGACACAATTACGTCCATGCCAAATATGCCTATTTGGGGGTCATAGGTCATTCCTGGGAACTCGGTGTGATCGACGATGCCGAATGACACGTTGCCGGTCTCATCAAACTGAAACTCGTGCACGAAATTCTGCCTAGTCTCAAGCGCGCTGCGAAGAAACGCGCTTGCTCGTTCTCTTCGCAGAGTCGTTTTGCATCCTATTGCCTGTCCTTTTCTTGTCCCGAATATGGGTTGCGTCTTCTTTGCTGACGTTCGCACCGTGGCTTGCCCGGTAAGAGTTTTTACGATATTCTCCGCTTTGATCAGCTTTTCGCCCCCCTCACCGACACTTATATGGACGGTCACCTTGTCAAGCGTCGGCTTCGTCATAGGGTTATCAGTTTGCTTTTGTTCCGTACTGGCCTCAACCACGATCAGTCACCACCGCTGCCGGTCGCAAAGACGTAGTCGTCTATGGTCTCAAATTGTTTGCCGTCTTGTTCAATTCTCACCATATTCGGACGCGAGCTCGCCATCTTCCTTAACTCTACTATCATGCCAGTCTCGCCAGAGTGTTTTCCTCCCACGATCATGGCTTTGTTGCCGGCTTTGCGCTCATATCGGTCAACAACGCGGTAATCAGGCAGTGAAAAGACAAGTGAGTCACCAGTGCTGTATTTTTCTTCGAGCTGTACATTCGTCCCATCGTGGAAGTTGTACTGAAGCTTGCCCCCTCTCACGACCGTAATGTTGTCAATACGGACCAGCTTGCGCTTCGCTTCCTCATCGTCTATCTGAGTTAGCTCGTACTTCCCGCGGGGGTTGGGGAGCATGCGATAGTTTTTGCCTGCAGTCGCCAACACGTCGAACAGGCCGACGTGAGCTTTGTGCTTCTTCACCACGCGGCCGTTTACCGTCACGCTTCCGTTATGCAAAATCCGCTTCGCCTCTTTTGCGTTGTCGGCGAGGTGCAACATGTCCCTCAGCACGACTAGTATTGGAACGGCCTCTCTCGAGTGTGCGCCGGGAGAGGGAGCAGTGACCCAGTGATTAGTCTTTTTTGCGATTGGCCAGCTTTTTGGTGCAGAGATTCTTTTTTGATGCACGCTATTCCTCCTCTAGTTTACTGGTCCTGAGTTTGTCTTTGAGCTCAAGCTTTGTAATTATCACGTTTGAAGGATGTACGGGTCGTGCCACCTCAGACCCATCGGCCTTGTGCACCGTTACGCCGTCAATTTCGATCGACTCCTTTTTGAGGTTAACCTTCGCCACCTTTCCTTCATGATCGCGGGAGTCCCCACGAAGCACCTTTACTGTGTCTCCTTTCCGTATTTGAACCCTTCGGCGCTTATATTTATCCGCAAGCTTCTTTTCGAGAGGCGCGTGCAGATACTTCTGACGCACGTGGAGAGGAGCGTCAATTCGCGCTTTCCGCTGTTTTCGCGGTTGCTTAGACGTAACTCTATTTACCAATCTGAACCCTCACACTATCATTTGAGCGACCGAAGCAATCTTGCCGAAGCGTTCTGCGACTTCGCGGGCAATCGGCCCCTTGATCTCAGTTCCGCGGGGCTCCCCGTTGTCATCGGTGATGACGGCTGCGTTATCTTCAAACTTCACTCTCGTCCCGTCAGGCCTTCTGAATTCCTTTTTCTGCCGCACGATGACAGCCTTGAGTATCTGTCGGCGCATGTCAGGCGCCCCTTTTTTCACCGATACTATGACCATCTCGCCTAATCCCGCCTTGGGTTGCCGCTTCTTGACCCCCCGATACCGTTTGACCGCGATAATCTCAAGGGTTCTTGCCCCCGTATTATCGACGCAGTCAATTTTCGAGCTCGTTGCGAGCGATCGAGGAATCTTCGCCTTCAGGCTCTTCATAGTACTTTAATCACCACGAACGACTTAGTCTTGGACAACGGCCGGCATTCTGCTAAGCTAACGCGGTCTCCCGTTTTTGCTGCGACGCAATCCGGATTATGAGCGTGTAGTTTCGACTTCCTCTTTTCGTACCTTTCGTACTTCGGAATGTATTTCAGGTACTCTCGCTGCACCACAACGGTTCGGGCAGTTTTGTCGCTCACCACCGTTCCATCGATCACCTGCCCCCGCACAGAAAGCGTCCCGTGAAAGGGACAGTTGCTGTCCTTGCACTCCTCTGTGGGCGCAGCTACGTCAAAGCCAATATTCGTCCGCATGTTGTCACCTGTTGTGCCATTTTCGAGTACTCTTTGCAACCCGGTCTTCTGGGCGTCCCAGGACAAGATCTCCGGGTACTCGTACTTTGTCGCCTTCCGGCAGCGTGAATTCAAATGTATTGTGGCGCTTGGCAGTCGTTTTTTCCTGTCCGCAGCATTCCAATTTGAAAATGTTTCTGCTTTCGTCAATGATCCGCCCACTCAAGCCTACTGCATCCTTGTTAGTGCTCTTCACCAGCGTCACATGCAAACCAATGAGCTCGTGATTCACGAAGTTCTGAGGAGTAATTCTCATAGCACCTACGCACCCGCTGGTCGGGCGTTCTTCTCTTCGTTCATAATTGTGCGGATTCGAGCGATGGTCCTTCGGAGCTCCTTTGGTCTTCCCGGATTCTCTGGAGCGCCGCCTGCAGACACAAGCGCCCTCTCCCTTAAGAGTTCCGCGATCAGATCGTCAAGCTGCTCGCTTCGTTCAGCCGGTTTCATCTTGCGTATCTCTTGGCTCCTCAATATTGCCATTCGACTCCTCCCCTTCTGCTGGTATTTGTTCGATCAGTCGTATGTCGTCAGGAAGTTTAACTCCGGGAGGCACAATGAAGACTTTGACTCCGATGATCCCAAGTTTCCGTTTCGCGACTGCGTAGCCTTTCATTACCAGCTCTTCAGCAGGTTTGCCGCAGTGCTTAATGTATCCGGCGAGAAACTTCTCGGTTCGCGATCGCGGGCCGGTAATCTTTCCCGCTAGGATTACTTCGCATCCAAGCGCACCGGCGTCCATAACCCGCTGGAGCGTCGATTGTCCTGCCTTTCTGAAATACCAACCCCGCTCAAGCGCGTTAGCTAACCGGTGCGCCATTATTTGCGCGTTTAGCTCGGGAACTTCGATCTCCTGGACGTCGAGCTGTGGGTTGTCGAGCTTAAAATTCGCATCGAGCTCCCTGGTGACTCGTCTGATCGTTTTGCCGCTCTTTCCGATGATCATTCCGGGTTTCTCTGCGTACAAGGTGATGTGCGTGCCGAGAGGAGTACGATTGATCTCCATGCCACCATAGCCTGCGCGCTCTAGCTCCTTGTTGAAGTACTCGTTCATCTGAGATCTCTTCAAGCCCTCCTCTATGAATTTTTTTTCAGTCCCCATTTTCAAACTCCTGGAGTACGATTTCGACCGTTGCCGTGGACGTGTTCTTTGCGGTGGAGCGTCCCATCGCGCGAGGCATCCTACCTTCAATGACCCGCCCCCTTCTCGCCAAACTGTGGACGATCTGCATTCGATCCGAATCGAGCCCTTTGTATTCAGCATTCGCTTCCGCGCTCTTTACGACCGTAAGTATGCCCCGGGCTGCTTTCTGCGGAAATCGGCCTGCGTCCCATCCACTTAACCCCGCGCGATGTCCGACGCCTGAATTGTGGCGCTTGAACGGCACGGGCTTCTTGAGCTCAATAATTCCTTCCAAATAGGATTTGGCTTCTGCGAGCGACTTTCCCCGCAGCTCCCTGCATATCTCCACGCAGTGTCGCGGCGATACGTGAAGCTCATGGCCTTGCGAGCGGGCCGTTTTCTCGTTGTCAAACTCGACTGAATACTTTGTGAACGCCATTAGATCACTTCAATGGAACGTATCTACTGGATCGTGTCGCTCCCACGCCCGGACCGCCGTGTGATACGCGTCGCCGTGTGAGCGCATATTCCCCAAGGTAATGCCCTATCATTTCCGGCATAATCTCGACGATGGCGAACGTCTTTCCGTCGTGGACTCCGATCGAGGTGCCGAACATCTCAGGGAGAACGATCATGTCTCTCTGATGGGTGCGGATGGTTTTGCCCTCTCGTATCTTTTGCAAAAGCTTTTTTTGATCTTCCGTGAGTTCTCTCTTGAGCTTTCTGCGTTGACGCGCAGGAAGGAGCTGAGCCAATCTATCGAGCTCCAGGTCCTTGAGCTCCTCAGGGGAATGCCCCCTATACAAGAACTCTTCCTTTCGGCGTGGCGCTTCTACTTTTCTTCTCTTAGCCATACTTTCACCAGCTCTTGGTTTGACTATCGTTTACCGGTGCGGCGAGCTGCAATGCTGCCAACTTTCCGGCCCGGTGGAGCATTTCGGCTGACCGTTTTTGGGCGGCCCGGATGCTGCCAACCACCACCGCCAAATGGGTGGTCTACCACGTTCATGGCAACCCCGCGCACACGAGGATATTTTGCTGCTCTTGAACGCATCTTGTGGAACTTCTTGCCTGCTTTGACAAAGGGCTTGTCAAGGCGCCCTCCACCCGCCACCATCCCTATCATTGCTCGGCAATGCGGATGGAGCCATTTCATTTCGCCACTGGGCAGTTGCACGACAGTTTTTTGCACGTCGTGCGCGATCAGCATCCCATAGACGCCGGATGCCCGCGCGAAACACCCTCCGTCGCCAGGCTGCGATTCAATACTGCAGATCGGCACCCCTTCCGGGATTTCGGCAAGCGGCAGAATATTGCCAGCTTTGACCTCTGCTGACGCTCCGCACGCGATTTCATCGCCCACGCAAAGGCCCTCTGGTACTAGTATCAAGCGCTCCGTTCCATCCGCCAACTCAACTCGCGCTATGGGGGCGCTGCGGGCAGGGTCGTGAAGGACCTCGACTACGCGCGCTTTCACATCCTCATCCTTGTCAGCTTTGATCAATTTCAAGGCTGCCTTATAGCGGTGAGACGGTGCCCGATAGGTCGGTGTTCCCTTGCCCCGATTTTGCGATATAATTCTCTTGCCCATATCCCGACTCCGTTAGAAGATTCCAAGTTTTGATGCGATCTCTTCAGCAGAATCGTCGCTTGAAAGCGTAATAGTAGCTTTTTTGCACCCTTTGGGTGTAACGAGCGTCTTCACGTCGACGACCGTGACGTTGTAGATTTTTTCCACTGCTTTTTTTATGTCGTCTTTTGTATCTTCGACGTCAGCGATGAACGTGAGTTTGTTCTCTCTGTCGAGCTGGGCTGTCGCCTTCTCGGTTACATACGCGTGTTTCAACATGACTCTACCCTTTTCCTAAGGCATTTATCGCCGACTGGGTCCATATTGTTAGTCTACCGGCGTGCGTACCTGGGGCTAGAAGCTCGACGTTTAACTGATCCACAGCTACGACATCAACTCCGGGCAAATTGCGCGCTGCCAACACGGGCCTCGTACAGATGATGAGGACGCTCTTTTTGTGCTTATAGCGTCGGCCCCGCCGCTTGCCTTTCCCGGCACGCACGCGTTTGCCGCGTTTCGCTTTCTCTACGTCTTGCCAGACGTTGAGCGCGGCCAGTACTGCTGCTATTTCGCTGGTCGTGGCCAACTCTTCGAAGGCGTCCTCAAGTATGAGCGGAAGGGTTCCTTCAAACCGATGACCCCGCGCTTTGACTAGATCAGGTTTTGCGGTGGCTGCGATTGCAGATCGCATCGCTTTCTGCCTTTCCTTCTTGTTTATCTTCTCGAAAAATACCTTCTTTGAGTTTGGCGGATGTGCTTTTCTTCCGCCAACCGCTTGCGGCACCCTCGCGACCCTGCTGGAGTTCTTCAATCGCGGGACTTGCGCGACTCCCCGCCCCGAACCCCACGATTCCGCTGAGGTCTTAAGGCCCGCCGTGGCCTGCGGTCCATAGGCCTGCCGCCTATTTGCCTGCGAAACGACGACTGCCTTTTTTATGAGATCTGGGCGGTAGAGTTCGTCGAAAAGCTCCGGAAGATCGATATTCTTTCTGGCCTTTCCCTTCAGACTCATTAGTCGCCCCTTCATCTCATCTCACTCCTTGCTTCGATCGAACGCTAACGTAGCTCAGATCAGGAACCGTGTGTGCGGTTTTGTGTGGCCTGGTGGCCAATCTCATTCTAATGAGCCTCTTGGCAGGTCCTGGAATCGATCCGTGGAGAAGAACGTACGCGCCTCGAACGAGCCCATATTTGATAAATCCGCCCGCGGGAGTCACTACAGCTCCGTCCGGCCCGATTTTAAGTATTCGCTTATTGTACTCAGTTCTTTGTTGATAGCCCATCTGACCAAGTTGGGGGACCGTCCACCTAACGCGCGCCGGGTTCCACGGACCAAGATTCCCGACGTGGCGCCCCTTGCCACCCCTGAACGCTTTTCGATCCTGGATGGCGACGCCCCACCGTTTGACTGGCCCCTGAACCCCTTTGCCCTTTGTCACTGCGATTACGTCGACGAGCATACCTTCTTTGAAGACGTTCTCAGCATCGATTGCTTTTCCCAAGATATCGTCCGCGTATGTATACGCAGCGCTTACATCGTCTCCACCAATAGGCACTTCCATCAGTTCAGGCACCTTCTTTGGAATGCCACTCACCGCCGCTGGCGAGGTATAAACCAGCACGCGGATCTCGTCCGCGCCGTCGAGACTCCCTTCACGGCGCACTGCCTCCTTAGGAAGCGGCCTGCGCTTTGCAACATCGCCTGCGATATTGCCGGCCCACGCTTCGAGCACAATGCGCTTCCCATAGGGCGTCTTACGATACGTCCGTACGGCCGCTACTTTCATCGCGGGAGTTTCAACGACCGTGGCGGGCACGCTTATCTCTAAGCCTTCAGTTGGGCTATTAGGGGAATCATCGACTAAGATCACGTGCGTCATCCCGGCTTTGTAGCCCGCGAATCCCAGTATTCGCGGCTCATCGTGCTCTGGCCAGGAGCGGATTCTCGGCACTTCGCTCTTTGCCCTCTTTCGGGGGCTGTAGGCGAGCGATCCGCGTCTCGGACGATGTCTTTTTGTCATTAGTTTACCTCATGTTGATTCGTGCAGCGCGATATTGAACACGCTCAACGTGGCCACGATAGCTTCTTCTGTGCGCACCGTCTCGGTCCCTTGCTGCGGAATCGTATTAACGACAAAGTCTGAAGCTTCCTCCAGCGATAGTCCCGCTTCCTGGAATACCGCTTCTACTCCGCGGTTGGGAGCCCCAAATACGAAAGTCATCAATTCGGCGCTTCTCCTTCTTATTTCATCGTGTATAGCGGGACTTATTGGCTGTCCGTGCCTCGACGTGGCTATGACCAACCCCTCCAACGCGTCTGCGATGCTATCGACCACCCGCACCGAATACCCCCAATAACGCGGCGGCTTCTGGGTCAGTCCAACTTCAAGCGGATCTCGCGAAAAGATCTTAACTGTCACGCGCTCCCCTTTGCGCAACGTCGCGGTTCGCAAAAGGGCCGGGCAATCCAAACCGATTTCAACCCAAGCGCAGTCAGTTCCGACGTCTATCACAATTCCTTCTCGAATGTCATCACGCGGCCGCGCGTGATGAGGGGTCTTCAACGGGGGAACCACCCCAACGGATCTCAACTCATTTGAGCGCGGGAAAAGCAGCTTTCGAAGGTACTGCGGCGCCTCCATGTACTGCAATATCGACGCGATGAATCGGCTGTCATCGTACGCAGGGTCACGATAAATCGTAACGCGTTGCACCCCGAATATTGCTGCCGCCCGAGCGACTTGTCCGACCTTGTATGTCTTTATTTTCTGATCGGCAGTCTCTATGGTCAAGGACGAGGGCACTGCGAGCTGTATCTTGTGGTGCATCTTCGTACATTCTGCGTGATAACGCCTGACCCGTGTAGTTTTTAAAAGTGCAACAAAGCTACTTAAAGGTTTCTGACGCTTCTGCGGCTCGCGTCACGCGATTCCGATACTCCTAAATAAGGTAAAACCTATATAAAGGGCCAAGAATGGATGACGCCAGCGGCGCAGCCCAAAAGCTCCACGCTGCAACTTTTTCAGTTTTCGTCAATGTGCTTCTGCTCTCCACGAAAATTATCGTGGGGGTTGCAAGTGGCAGTCTAGGAATGCTCGCCGAAGCGGCCCATTCGCTACTCGACCTTCTTGCTTCAGGCTTTGCTTACACGGGCATCAGAAGCGCAAATAGGCCACTCGATGAAGAACATCCATACGGGCACGAGAAGTTCGAAAACTTTTCAAGCCTCGTACAGACCGCACTTCTTGGCGTTACAAGCATATGGATCTTCTATGAGGCGGGCCTGCGACTTCTCACAGGATTTGCTATCCAGATAGACTCTACGCTTTATTACGCCATCGCCATCATGGTTTTTGCCATCATCGCAGATTTCGGTGTTTCACGGTACCTTTTTCAAAACGCCCGAAAATACGGAAGTTCAGCCTTGGAAGCGGACGCCTACCACTTCTCGACGGACATATATAGCTCCGTAGCTGTGCTTCTCGGCTTGGTGGCGGCCAAGTCCGGGTACGCCGTCGTCGACCCTTTGGCCGCGATCTTCGTCGCGATCATAATGCTTACGACTTCTATCCGGCTCGGACGTAAAACGACGCGGGTCCTCGTCGACGCCGCCCCACCAAAGGAAATAACGTCAAAAATCAGAGACGTTATAACGGAAAACCGCGACATAACTGCCTTCCATGATCTGCGGGCCCGGCAAGCCGGCAGCAGCATATTCGTGGACGTAAGCATCCATGTCCGGCCGAACCTGAGTCTTGAAGAAGCCCACAACATCGCCAACGAACTGGAAAAAGACATACGAACGCGCGTGCCAAACGTTAAGGAGGCCATTATTCACATTGAACCGGAGACGTCGACGCGAGAGACGACATGATCGAAGTAGTAACACCATCGAGACTTCATATCACCCTCATTGACCTGAACGGCTCGCTTGGACGCATTGACGGTGGCGTCGGACTCACGCTCGACTTTCCATCAGTGAAGATCAACGCGCGAGAAGATGCTCAGCTATCGGTCTCAGGAAACACAGCGTTCGAAAACCGAATAAAAAGAGCCGCGTCAGCGATCATGACGCAGCACGACGTCGGAGGCGTAGCGGTCGAGGTCATTGACGAGTTTCCTGCTCACGTTGGACTAGGTTCAGGAACCCAAGTGGCTCTAGCAGTCGGGACGGCGATAAGCGAGCTCTACGACCTGCGCTTGACGCCAACGGCCATCGCGCGATTGACAGGGAGAGGGGGCACCTCTGGTATCGGCGTCGCGGCGTACGAGCGCGGTGGCTTCATCATTGATGGGGGGCACAAAGGCAAGACGGCGTTCTTGCCATCGTCGGCTTCTGGAAAATATGCCCCAGCCCCAATGATCGTCCGTCACGATTTTCCGGATTGGACGATCATTCTTGCCATCCCAAATCTACGTGGCGCAAACGACAAACGCGAGATCTCTATATTCAAACAAAACTGCCCGCTGCCGCTCATCGAGATCCAGGCGCTGTGTCACGTTATTTTAATGGAAATGCTTCCGGCAGTCGTGGAACAGGATATCGAAAGTTTCGGCCGATCGATCGATCGAGTTCAGACGCTCGGTTTCAAGCGCCGAGAACTCGAACTACAACCGTTCTGCGCGCGCCTCGTTCGATTCATGAGAGAGAACGGGGCATTGGGTGCTGGGATGAGCTCTTTTGGTCCGGTCGTTTACGGGATAACCGACAATACGCAGCTGCAAACGGCAGTTCAGCGTTACTTGAACGGGACTATCGGTGGCGAAGTCCACGCGGTAAAAACGCAAAACAGCGGCGCGCACGTCCGCGAGATCTCGTTGGGCTAACAGGCTCCCGATTCCTCGCAAGGAGGTCAAATTCGTATGAAAGATCCAAACGTTCCCATGTCGAAGTGGCAGCGACTGTTACTGATGACAGACGGTTCAGTTACGACTCTGCTTGAAGTGTTGACCGGCAAACCTGTTGTCGTGAAGACATTACTTCAGCAGGTCGTCAGAGCAGACACCGAGAGAGCAGCAGCGTTGGACGTAGAGGAGGGCGATAACATAAACTATCGCGTCGTTGTTCTCAAAAACGACGACGATGACCGACCACTGATCTACGCCGAGTCCTACACGCCTATCGCACGCGTGCAAAAGGAGTTCAGACACGACCTCATGAAAGCTGATATCCCGATAGGACGAATCTTGACGAAGCGAAGAATTGAATCACGGCGGGAAATCGGAAGAATTGTTACCACTTCGAACGATGAGCTAAGCGACTTGTTCGGCGTTCCTCATAACGTGCCGCTGCTGTCGCGGACGTACGATATTATCAGTGGCGGTATGGTGCTAATTCAGATCACTGAGACGTTCCCTTGCACGAGTTTTGCACAAACAACTGTGGAGGATCTCTGACTGTCGACGGCCGAGAGCACGACCCAATTTTCGTCGCCAATCCTACATATAGCATATCCGAACGGCGGCGGGCTGAAAAACATTCAGCATCAGCTGCTCCGCTGTAGGGCTATGAAGGGACACATTCCAACAAAGAGCTCTTTGGTGGGTTAGAAAAATCTTCAGCTAACCAACCGTCATTTGAAAGGTGTCCGTTGAGGGTTGATACGTGCTGTCACCAGAATAGCTGAGCGTAACCGTATACGTGCCTGCCTTTAACCCGCTACTAAGCGTAAAGTACGCTGTCTTGAAACAGCCGCTAGCTCCCCCCGAAGTCACTTGTCCTGGATGGCCGGGGACCGAAACGGTGACACTGCCCCCACAAACGGTGGTCCCGGTGGCATGCGAAGTCACTTGGATCGCCCAGTTTATAGGCTCCCCACTCGTGAGAGTTGGAAGGGGTGGGCTATTTAAGCCAGTTGCTGCGATCGAGGTTGCAATCTTCCCCGATGCCGTTGGCGATGCCGTCGGAGTAGGCGATGCCGTCGGAGTAGGCGATGCCGTCGGAGTAGGCGATGCCGTCGGAGTAGGCGATGCCGTCGGAGTAGGCGATGCGCTCGCGCTGGGTGACGGTGTGACGCTTGTGACCGCCGACGACGTTGTCGTAGTAGTCGTTGACGAAGTATTTGAGCTCACGACTTGTGGGCTAGTCTGAGTTGGCGACGTGCAGCCAGCTATCAAAATAGTGGCGATAACCGTCGCAACCACTAACAAAGAGAAACGACTTTTCCTCATGTTGTTTGCTCAGATAACCTAGTTTCACACGGCCCGTATATAAGAATGACGATAATCCTCGTTAACCGTCTCTTTACAGATTTATGTAGCGTCCCATTAGTGCACTTGGACGATGAAGGCAGCGTAGCGGGTGTGCCAAGTGGTGCAAACGTCCGTGTGAACGTGGTTTAGGGAGTCTCCCAGAGGGCGCCGTCGGTGCCGCGTACAAAGACGTCGAACACACCGCTAGTCGGTGAGGTCGCAGCGGGTGACGAGGTCAAGGCCCCGCCGAGATTGATCCAGCCGGACCACGAGCCGGTCCACGTTTTTTGATACAGCGCGCCAGTCGTGCCTTCGACAAACAGGCCGAGATGACTGCCCTGCGAGCAGGCCGCTGGTCCTGTGCCTGAAGCAAGCTGCCCGCCAAGAGAGGTCCAAGCGCTCCAGGAGCCCCCTCCATTCGTGGTAGTCTTTTGCCAGATGGCGCCGTCGGTGCCGCGCGCAAAGACGTCGATCACGCCAGCGCTCGTTGACGTCGCAGCGGGTGACGAGGTCAGGGACCCGCCAAAGGATTGCCAGCTGGACCACGTCCCGGTATACGATTTATGATACAGAGCGCCGCCGGTGCCTTCGACAAAGACGTCGAGATGACCTGCGCCCGATGAATAGGCCGCTGGCGCTGTGCCGGTAGGGATCTGCCCGCCGAGAGAGTGCCAGCTAGACCATGCCGCGCCATTCCAATCTTTATACCAGAGAGCGCCGCCGGTGCCTCGCGCAAATACGTCTATCAGACCACTACCTTGTGACGTCGCAGCGGGTGATGAGGTCAGTTTCCCTCCGAGGGATTCCCAGCCGGACCACGACGTGCCGGTCCACCATTTATGCCACAGGGCGCCGTCCGTACCTTCTACAAAGACGTCGAGACGACCTGCGCTCCATGAAGAAACCGCAGGGCCGGTGCCTGAAGCAAGTTGCCCGCCGATCTTCGACCAAGGCTGGGTGGGCGCGTCAAGTGAAGCTGACTTAGTCGCGGGATAATACTTCTGCAGGTTTGCGACTATCTTGTCAAATCCTAATGTTTTGTACTGGCTTAGCCCATTGGGATTGTCACCGCACCACACCTGAAAGCTGGTGAAGCCGATTCCATTAGCATACGACCAGTTCAGCATTGAAAGATATGATGTGCCGCTGCCGCTAACTGAGTTGGCGTATATCTGGTTGTCGCCGCCGCTATTAGCCCACGTACCAGCGAGGATGCCATTCTGGATGCCAAGCGCGGCGGCCTGCTTTGATCCAGTTTGGATGTACGGCCACTCAGATGTGTAGTAGCTCTCCCAGCTGTTCGCGACCGTAAACGGGTCTACATACACGTTTTTCCACAGGCCACACTGATCACAGTTGAAGTTCACATAGCCTTTGAAATACTTCTGCATGTAAGCGAGATCGCCGGACCTGCCGCCTTCCGAGGCGACGTATTGCCAGCCGGCGCTTTTGAGTGATTGGAAATAGCCGGCAAAATTGCTTATCGGAGTGCTCTGAAGCTGTCCGCCGTCCCAAATGGGCATTTCGACGTCAAGAATTGGCAGCATATTGAGCGATTTGATCGTGTTGAGCTGCGTTTGATACGTTTGACTGTCGGGCACAACCACAACGACAGCGGTGAATCCTTGTTGTTTAAAATAGTTCAAATTGGCGCTAGTTACCATCGACGGCGCGCAGCCAATCCAATACTGTATCGGATGCGTCGTCGCGCCCACTAGTGGCTGCGCCTGCGTCGCGTTGGCTACTAGTGTAACATTTGCCGTCGCCGCTATAAGAGAGATCAAAACCGCACCTGAAAGCAAAAGAAATGCGAACCTTTTGAAACGCTGAGTCCAGCCGTGTACGCCGACACGCGTTTTACTGTGAGACGATGACATCCTTAGCAAGTCTCGTATGTGAGCAAGAAGCTGCAGCGATATGCAGCCAAAGACGAATTACGGATTATAGGCAGGCTACTTAGTTTTTTTGCAATGCTACTTAGTCTTTGTTATTTGTACTTCACATTCGAACCGCGCTGCGGGGAGCAAAGCGTCAAATGACGCTAATTTTAGCAGCTTGACGTAAAAGAGAACAGGTACGAGGCGCGGACATACAACACCCCGCCTAGGGGTCGAGTCAAGCACACTAGAGCTCCGGCGTGCTCTCAGTGCTTGTCATACGCCCGATCGCCGGATTACCTGGCTTCCGAGCATACCTCATGTAAATGACCACAAAGGCTAGAAACCACACTGGAAAAAGTATGTAGCTTGCGTAGTCATGAACTGCCCACAGGGCGTTAGCGCCATAGTAATATCCAGCTGTGAACAACGCTAGCAGCCTTACAAAGTTCTGTAGATACGCGCCAACGACACCGAAAATAAACAGTCCGAGCACGGCCTTGTTGCCTGGCTTTCGATCGATGAGCATGAGGGCAAAAATCGCCAGAAATATAGCTAACGAGTCACTTCCAGCGCACCTCGTATCGACGTTCACAACAATGTTATACCCCATCAGGCTGTTTAGCGTCACGGTGACCCCATTTAGAGTGATAGGCACCCTGGCCAGTTGCAATGTTGACACGCAGAGAACTGCCGTTGCCCTCGGGAAAGGTGCCGCCAGTGCGCTTTCGAGTAGCGCCGGAAAAGCGACGGCAATACCTAACACTCCCAGCAGCATGAGCGGTATTTTTGACGCCTTTCCAAAAAGAAGCGCAAATTGAGCGACGACTACAAAAGCAATGGCAAATAGAGTTAACGGAAGCGATTCGGCAAAAGCAGCAGCGTAGTATAGGACTCCAAGAGAGGCGCCAACAAGTGTTATGCCGACGAGCACCCATTGACTATCGGTCCCTGTGTGGGCGGCGTCGAAAATCTCTGTTCGCTTGACATAAACCCACACGATGCACAGAGCTAGAACTGCCCATAAGTAAAACCCGTTTTGCTTTAGCGTAGCGTAGTTAAACAGGGGAGCGACGTTGGCAAAAGCGCTCCCGAAGATAAAGAAAGTAAGCGCGAGGCACGCGAAGAGTAGACCCACCTTCAGCCTAACGCTTTGATTCTGTCTGAGCAGCGAACGATCCATTGGTTTTTGTGCCTCTACCAAATCGTTGTAAAAATGTGCGACTTCAACGGAACGGCTTGCGGCTAACGACAAGCTTAATACTAGTTACGATTTTTGAAAACGTGTATAGATATACTTTTTTGTACAAGCGGCCATGTTTGAGACCCCTGTTGCGATAAGAATTGACATTGATAGCGCACGAGATATTGCCCTAGCGCCTGAACTGTTGGACCTATTTCGGCTTCTTGACATTAAGGGAACGTTCTTCGTAACCACTGGTCCTGACCGACTAGCGCTTAATCTCTTCAAGCACGTCGCAAACCCGCGAAGTTACCTGAAGTTCATCAAATCGAAACCGCTGCGATACCGATTCCAAAGTTTAAACGGGATCTTGCGGAACGTGCGCGTCGAAGAGGCGTGTCCAGCAGCCCTGCTGAGGATTACCAACGAGGGACACGAACTTGGATTGCACGGGTATGATCACTATGCATGGATGAATGAATTACCGAACATGGACGAGACGACTATCAAAGCGCTCATCGGCAGAGGGCTCGAGGCGCTCACCGCAGCATCTGCAACCAACATAGCGGGCTTTGCGTCGCCGGGATTTACCGTCACCAGCGCTTTGCTCCGCGCCATTGATTCGTTTGGTTTCAACTATTCAAGTGATTTCAAATGCTCCGAGCCGATTTCTCCGTTTTACCCGAAGACTGGCGCGGAGACACGGCACGTGCTACAAGTGCCGGTTTCGATGGATTCGATCGGCGAATTGTGTGCGAAGGGCGTCCCAGAAGACGAGATCAAAGTGAGGGTACGCGCGAGCGCAGATCGTTGGCACAGCAAGAGGCTGCCATTCGTATTATACGCGCACCCATCCTCCGAAGTAGGCTGCTATGTAGATCTTTTCTCCTCTGTCTTGCAAGATTTGAACGAAGACGCGCGTTTTACATTCTTAACGTTAGCCGAAATAGCGCGACAGTGGAAGGTGCGCGTTTGAACTCGTTGAAGATTGCACACATCTATGAGCTCGGTCCGCAGCCTGAAGGGGTATTGCTAGGGGGGATTGAAGTTGCACTGCTTGAACTGTCGAAATCGCTGGCAAAACTCGGGCACGAAGTGACGATAGTAAGCGGGGCAAGTACCAGAGCCTCTGAGTTTCGCATTGAAGACGTATCCGTCAAAAACGTTGACCTTGCAGGCTCTATGAAACGCACGTGGGATCCTTCGAACCTAAGATTTGCTAGACAGGTCGCATTTCCGTTTGCTACGTTTGCTGCAGATCTCTCCGGGTTTGATATCTACCACGGCCATTTCTACACGTCAGGCGTGGCAGCAAACGTCTTGGCTCGAAAATATGGAGGAGTCGCGGTCAACACACTTCACGGGTCCTACTACGACATCTGGCGCTACATAGAGCCACCTGTAGTCGCGTCGCTCTACAGATTTACCGAACGCGCGCTCGCCCCCGCTCTTGCGCGACTGTCCAAGATGCAGATTCACACGGGCGCGTACTTCGCCCGCAGAGTCATCGGATGGGGCGCGCCCGCCGACAAGGTGGTGACAATACACAACGGTTTCAACCCGCGCGCGTTTCACCCCGACGTTGTTCCCACGGAATCTCTCTCTGACCAAACGGTTCTATTTACCGCGCGAAGACTTGTCGAAAAGAACGGCGTGGATTATCTCATTTTGGCCATGCCGGACATCATCGCGCAACACGATGCCCAGCTTGTGATCGCCGGAGATGGGCCAGAGAGGCATCACCTCGAAAGGCTTGTTGAGCAGCACGGGCTTGAAGACGCCGTGTCGTTCCTGGGGGCAGTGCCGCACACAGAGTTGCCCCAGTACATTTCGGCATCCGATATCGTCGTGATCCCAAGCTTGATGGAAGCGTCTAGTCTCTTTTTAATCGAGTCAATGGCCTGTAAGCGGCCGGTGGTCGCAACGAACGTAGGGGGGATTCCTGAGATATTGAACGACCGCTGCGGCGTGCTCGTGCGCCCACGAGACGTGTTTGAGCTGTCGCAAGGTGTGAATCGGCTCCTAGATGATCAGAACCTACGAGACGATCTCGCAACAGAGGCTTACGCAGCCGTTAGAGAGGCCCTTACGTGGGATAACATCGCTCGCAGGACTGAGAAGGCGTACACGAAGGCACTTTCGCAGACGGGTAGCTAAAGGTAGTAATCAGGGGCTCGTGCTTTTCTGTAGTCCACGCAGCGCTTGCACGAATCAAGCGGGAGTATCCCAAAAGCACCACAGTGCACGTATTTGGTTACGCCGTATTGCTCGTATCCCATAAACGCCAGACAATCTATGTCGGGTTCAGTCGTGCTGGCTCCTAAGCCCATACATCTCCCCAAAAAATCGTTCATATTATTATTATTTATAAGTTGGCGCTCATTTCGCAAGCAAAACAGCCTGTAGAGATGGCTCGCAGCGGTCAGGCTCTTGCTATCGTAACGAATCCAGTGTGACCGACTCGTGTCGCAGGGCGCGTACCTCTCTTTCCGAACTCCATTTCTCGCTCAATTACCTCAAACGTCTTGATTGGAGTAAAGCGCGCAAGGCGCTTGCGCGCTTCAAAAGCCTGCTCATAGAACGGAGAGAAGGTTGCGATGAATCCACCGGGCGCCAAATATTCCTTTACCACCCCGATTGCTTTGACGATGTCGTACAAATCGAGCGTGATGACGTCGAACTCTACCTCTGAGGTCATATCGAGCACATCGCCTTCAACGATATCAATGTTCGTCAGTCCTGCGTCTCTGACATTCTGTGCAGCGCGTTTCGCAAAACCACCGTTGATTTCGTACGAAGTCACGTGTTCGGCGACGCTTCCCAAGAAGATCGCTGTGATTCCCGACCCTGCGCCTGCGTCGAGAGCGATGTCGTTCTTGTTCAAACCGGTATGAGCGATTATAATGCCGATGTCCTTCGGCATCATGGGCGCGCCCGTTCGCTTCAAGTGGCGAAAATAATCAGGAGCGCGGGGTCTCAGCACCTTGAATTCCGTGCCCAGGTGCGTGGTAATTACGCTGCCATATTCCAGAGCTTGCAGAATCTCAAGGTTGATGACGCCGGCGTCCGTGTGAAGCTCTCCTTCGGATCTAACAAAGAATTGCCTTTCAGCGTTTGCGACAGAGACCAAAAGTGCGTCCTCTACCATATCTTGCTGCTACTACCCCTTCAATTTGAGAATAGCATCGGCGAGATCTCCGCCGGACGTCACCAGGGCTTCGCGCGCAGCATCCTGGCTGACTCCCGCCTGTTCTGTAACTATTTTGACGTCCTCATCGGTCACTTTCGCACGCTCTGTAGGTTCCCCGGATATCTGATAGTTCTTGGTTCCTTGCGCCGTCATCACGCTCACCGTTACGTCTTCGAAAATGAGTTCTTTGTCCGAAAGCTGGATGATCACCCGCTCGACGTTTTCCAACTCCTCGACGTCGATCCCCATTTGTTTCATCATCTGCTGTATTTTCTTGGGATTCATTCCCCGCATACCTGGAATCATAGAATCACCCACGTTAATGACACATTCAAAGGATTTTTACGTTATGGTGCTGAATTCGGAACGCCTGAACGCGGTGTGCGCCTTCAATCCGTCTTAAGGAAACCCTGCCTCGTTTTCACGGCCACTCCCTTGTTGAACGCGCACATCTCCAGTGGGCTCAAGAGAGCCCGGCCTGTCGCTACGAGCGCGTCGCGTTCGTCGACCAAAAGCACCTCGTCCTGTGCCCTCAAATCCGGGTCTGCACTGATCACGTGTTTTGCAAAGGCCGTTTTTCCCGCCGCGACGAATGGCGCAGATTCGGCGTTCACGATAACTCGCAGCTTCGGAAACGAAAAACGTGCGTGGAGTCGACGTGCTCCTAGCTCACCTAACGTGAAAAGTCCGTCAGATGCACGCAATGTTGCGACCCGAATTCCGCCATCGAGAACCTGACTGACCCTTCGCGTTCGCGACAGTTTGAAAGTGACCGTTTCTGGAAAGAGACTCTCTCCGGCACCCGACCCGAACTGGTAATCTGCAATGATCCGGACGCGTCTTAGCACAAGCGTTATATCTTTACGCTATGCATTTTAGGTTTATGCCTCTCGAGCCGTTATCTGCTGAAGAGATGCGGCGCATCGACGAAAACTGCGTAGGGCTCGGCATTTCCAAACTGCAGCTCATGGAAAATGCGGGAAAGGCCGTTGCGGAACGCGTACGGCACCTCTGCAAAGGTTCACGCGACTCTCACAAGACAATAGTTATCATCTGCGGTTTAGGGAACAACGGCGGCGACGGCTTCGTTGCGGCTCGACATCTGGCGCGCGATTTTGCCGTTCACGTGGTGCTGGTCGGCCACGAGAAAGCCCTGAAGACTGAAGAATCACGAAAGAATTGGAAGATTTTGGAGCATTTGGATCATTCGGCAACGCTTTACCAAGGCGCTTCAATTTTTGGCCCGGATAGTCCTCTCACGAAATTAGAAGGCTATGACCTTCTTGTCGACGCGATTCTTGGAACGGGGCTAGCGGGGCCCGTGCGCGAGCCAGAACGAACCGTCATTCACGTAATCAATCAAGCAAAAATCAAGAAACTGTCGGTTGATGTGCCAAGCGGCTATCGCACAGAGACTGCGGTCGATTCAGATTATCTGGTCGCCTTTCACGGCCTCAAAGCGGGCACACGATCAAAGGGAACCACAGTCTGCGATATTGGAATTCCGCTAGAAGCGGAACTATACACTGGCCCGGGAGATCTGTTGCTGCATCGGAGCGCCGAAAGTCACAAGGGCGAAAATGGGCGGGTGCTGATTATTGGCGGTGGCCCTTATTCGGGCGCGCCAACGTTTGCTGCTATGGCGGCGATGAGAAGCGGGGTCGATATCGTGACTGTTGCCTCACCAAACGCCGAGATCATAGCAGGATTTAATCCGAACCTCATCGTTCGAAAGATAGGCATCAACCGAATTACCACACGAGACGTTGAGAGTCTAATCGAGCTAATTGCCAAGCACGATTCCGTGGTGCTGGGTCCTGGTCTCGGTGCTGACGCAGAGACGATCCGAGCTGCAAGCGCGCTGATAACTGCTTCTAACAACCTAACGCTCGACGCAGACGCGCTCCGTGGCCTTGCAAGCTCAGAGTACGAGGGCGGCAGAATAGCTGTCACGCCACACCTAGGCGAGTTTGCAGCTCTGACGGGTGCCGAAGTTCCAAGCACGCTTCAAGAAAGAATAGAGGCGGTGAAAGCTTTTTCGCGAGATTGGAGCGTAGTAACGCTGCTCAAGGGTCGCATCGATATCATCTCAGATGGAACGAAATACAGGCTCAACAAGACCGGTAACGCCGCGATGACGGTCGGGGGTACTGGCGACGTCCTAGCAGGGCTTGTCGGCGGTCTCTCAACGTCCCTAGACAAAATGCAAGCAGCTTCAGCGGCTGCTTACCTTAACGGTCGTGCCGGCGACTTGGCATATTCCCGCTTTGGATATAGCCTCTTGGCAACAGACGTTATTGACTGCATAGCAGACGTTTTGTCTGGAAGATCACAATAATTGGCGCTCCGCCCCATTGCAATCCGCCACGTTCTCTGTAACAGCGAAGTGCATACTCCGGCTACAAGCAAGCGACAAACCAACCCAAAAAAGACAGCACCGAAGCCTGTTGAAGTGATACCGCTCAACAGTGGGCTGCCAGTGCTCACTGCTTGGGACTTGACGATGCGCTCGCTCGCTTGACGCCGAGGTAGGCCCACTGGTCGTAAATGCTGCTATCGTCTCGGTTGTCGATAATTTCGCCTTCGATGCCGAAGCCGAGCATCGTTTTATAAATGAAATCGGCCTCCTCTTTCTTTTGCGCAGTAAATAGCAAAAGCCCCTCACTAATGACCTCAGAAGCCTCTGACAATATTTTCTGCCAATCGGGTTTGTTGAACTCGTAAATGGCCCCCAGCATGAAGCCAGCAACGCATCTAAACTCGTGGTACTTAGCGAGTTCATATTCCACTAGGTAACGGGCATCCATCACCAGTGTGTTTTCTTTGGCAAGAGCGCCGTAGAATAACCCCTCACAAACTGCGCATTTATCGTTATCTATTGCATACACATTATACCCGAGCTCGCGGAGCGCGGCGGTGGCCATGCCGTTCCCACAGCATACCTCCAGCATTTCTCCCGCATTCAAATCGTAGGATAGCTCGATTTTAGTCTTTAAAAATAGCTGTAAGCGCTCCTGACGCTCAGGCGAGTATGCTATTACCTGAGCTCGTCTTCCGCCGTAACATTCACAGGATTCACCGCTCACCAGCAGGTCGCACAAAAGTGCACATACCGCCGCGTGAAAATCGGCTGCCTCGATCACAAATGATCGCTTATTGTCGGATTTGGTCCCCTGATACAGCGCTGTGGCATACCTATCGAACTCTGAATCAAACCGGACTATGTCGGTCACCAACGTCCAAAAATCCTGCTTGAAGGCAATTCCGCGTATTTGGCCGTCACAGATAAACGAAATGATCGCGTCAATCGGTGAATCGAGCATCTCTCGAAGAAGATACTTCGAGAAAGTAGTGTCCCTCAGGCCGGCGTATGTGTCGTCCACGAGCAGTACGCTTGTCGCGTTAAGCAGCTGCTTCAGATCCATTTTAATGACTCTCGTGTGCGATTCCGACCGCGTCTTCAAGCGTTATGCCTTTCCTGGCAAGGTAACGGTCGATTCCGTCCGCCACACTCCTAAAGATTGACAGATCTCTGGCCACCGCCGACCCGATCTGAATGGCCTTCGCTCCAGCCATAATGAGCTCTAAGGCGTCCTCGTAGCTGCTGACCCCCCCAACTCCAACAATCGGGATCCTAAGGGCTTCGTAGAGATCGTAAACACATTTCACCGCCACCGGCCGTATCGCACTGCCTGAAAGTCCGCCAAATGCGTTACCCAAGACAGGCCTTCCGCTTTCCACGTCGATCGCCATTCCCTTGACGGTGTTTATCGCCACTACAGCGTCAGCTCCGCCTTTTTCCGCTGCGTGACCTATTTCCGTAATATCGGTCACGTTAGGGGTGAGCTTGACCCATACAGGGAGTTCGACCTGTTTTTTCACGGAGCGCGTAATAGACTGGACCAGTGCCGGCTCTGCGCCAACTTCGATTCCATATCCCTGAGCGTGGGGGCAGCTTAGGTTAAGTTCGAGGGCGTCGGCGAACCGGCAAAACGTTCTGGCTAGCTCAACGAATTCGTCTGCGTTGGCGCCAAATATGCTGACGATTAGTGGTTTTCGTTCGGCTTCAGCAATCAGCTGCTCAAGTTCATCCGCAAACGCAAGTCCCGCGTTGGGTAATCCAAGAGCGTTGAGAAACCCGGACGAGGTCTCAACGAGGACGGGCCCAGGATGACCTTCGCGAGGCGTGAGACCCACGGACTTCGTCACTACGCCCCCCGCACCGCACGTCATGATACGCCTTAGAGAAGATGCGGCAGATCCCAGAATCCCTGCGGCGAGCACTGTGGGGTTACTAAGCGTCAGTTTGCCGATACGGACGTCCAATTGATCACTTCCAGCCGACAAACTATAAGTTTGCCACAAGATATATAGAACCGTCTATCGGCACTGTAAATAGAATAGGCCCCATCGCAACCGTTGCGAAGACTGGCGCAACTGACGGCAAAATGACTTATGGCACACATCAAAACTTGGTTTGGAGATATCGAACTGCACAACGACGAGATCGTCGGTTCTCAGGTCTTGAATGCAGACATCGACGTCATGGCACAGCGCTTACAGCGAGAGGACTTTGCCGATTTCGATAAGGAATGTAGAGGTCGTCTCAGGGAGATTGCGATCAAACTTCAAGTTGTCAGCTCCGAGCGCGAATACGTTTCACTCCTTCGCGCTATTATGATACAACGCGCGAAGGAACGGATAGTCACAGCGTTTGCGCAGCCCGACGCGCGCATCATCCAACTAATCGATGGTATCGACGACATTGATGAATCGATAAACTTGCTCTCTGAACGACTTTCGGAGTGGTGTTTGCTCACGTCGGAGACGTCTATGCCAGAGGACCTACTGGAGGCTTTTGCCTCCTCACCTTCCGCACAGTCGCCGCTGGCGCAAGAATTTGCCGGTTCCATAAGCCGACTTTGCGAATTGAGACAGGAAACAGCAAGCGCCATCGAGCTTGAAATGCGCACCACTGCCCCCAATCTCTCCACGCTCGCTGGCGAACTGCTCGGGGCGCGATTAATCGCGCGAGCAGGCGGCCTAGGATCACTCGCACGAATGCCCGCTAGCAGGATTCAGGTAATGGGCGCTTCCAAGGCGCTATTCAAGCATATAAAGTACGGCACAAAACCGCCCAAGCACGGCGTTATTTTTCAACATCCGCTCGTTCGCGGCAGTCACCCGAACATCAGAGGAAAGATCGCAAGAATCTTAGCTGCAAAAATAGCCATTGCGGCTCGTATAGACTTCTATTCAAAAAGGGCGTATCCTGAACTATTAAGCCAAGTGGAAAAACGCGTTGGCGAACTGCAGACCGCGGAGCGCAACCCCAAAACATGAAGATAACACCCCATAAGGTCGCTGGAGTTTTTTTACTGGATAGGCAGTTAGCCACGAAAGGCGAAGCCCTGTACGGGGAGAGGACATTCGACGGGTACCGGCTCTGGAATCCGCGAAGGAGTAAGCTGGCAGCACTATTGTTGAAGCAGGCGCACGTGCCTCTGGCGCCTGAGCAGATTGTACTCTACTTGGGGGCCGCATCCGGGACGACTGTCTCGCACCTAGCCGACATTGTTTCACTCGTGTACGCCGTAGAGTTTGCGCCACGCGTGGCACGGGACCTGGTTCGTTTGTCAGAGCGCGTCGAGAATATCATCCCCTTGATTTCAGATGCTGCGCAACCTGACTATGGACCTGTTGTCGAACTTGTTGATCTACTATACCAGGACATTGCACAGCCGAGACAAGCTGAAATCGCTGTAAAAAACGCCGAATTGTTCTTGAAACCACGCGGCCACGCTTGCATTATCATTAAGGCGCGAAGCATCGATGTCACGGCGAAACCCAAAACAGTCTATAAACGAGAAGTCAAGAAATTAGAAGAGCTATTCGACATTGAGTCCGTCCATGAGCTCGAACCGTTTTATAAAGCGCACGCAGCGGTCATTGCACGTTTAACTTGATTGCGCAAGAATTATTATAGCACGCAGATCGCGGCCTGCAGTTTTTCTTTTTGCCACGTGCGATTCCAAACCGGCAAAACTTTTTAACGAATCACGTGTTATGCTAATTACAGTTCAATAACGAGGATAAAATGGCACGCAAACCAGCTAAGATGTATAGAAGGGTTACAGGACCTGCCTACACAAGGAAGTCTTATATGGGGGGGATCCCTGGAAGCCAGATTTCACAATTCGATACCGGCAATCTAAGTGGCGATTTCAAGGTGGCAGTTTCACTCAGCGTTGATGAACCGTGTCAAATACGACATATTGCGCTGGAAGCCGCCAGGATCGCAGCAAACCGTTACCTGATGAAATCAACAGGCAGGCTGAATTTCCGGCTGAAGCTCCGCGTCTATCCGCACCAAGTGCTGCGAGAGAACAAGATGGCCACCGGCGCTGGGGCTGATCGGGTTCAGGATGGGATGAGGGGGGCATTTGGAAAGGCAGTAGGAACCGCCGCCCGCGTAGCCTCTGACCAAAAAGTGTTTACGGTGTTTGTAAATCCTCCTAACTTTTTAAAAGCCAAAGAAGCGCTGCGTAAAGCTTCGATGAAAGTGCCACCGCCGTGCAGAATTGTCATAGACGAAGGGCTTGAGCTCATCAAAGCGTGACGCTACCGGGACCGCTGTAAGTTGTGATAGTTAGAAGAAGGTGTATAGTACGGATAGTTATGAAAACTACTTGAATCGCGGCATCAAAAACTTGCCTCAGACAACGATAGCCGCGGAACGTTTTTCGGTACCTGTACCGCGGGTGTTTGTCGAAGGAAGAATGACTGTTTTTGAGAATTTCAGCGAAATCAGCGACGTGTTAAATAGAAATCCTGAGCACGTGCTCAAATTTGTATTGCGAGAACTCGGAACTGCAGGCAAAGCGGACGGAGGGAGGGTCATTCTTCAGGGCAGATTTTCGCAAGAGATGATAGCCGCCCTCATCGATGATTATGTTGCGGAGTACGTAATTTGTTCAGAATGCAATAGACCAGACACACATCTAACGAAGACTGATCGAACGGTTATGCTAAAGTGTGACGCGTGCGGCGCTCACAGGCCCATACGGAAACGATATGTGAAGAAGGAAAGCGCGGCCAGTGCGCTTGAGGAGGGGAGCGTCTACGATGTGCGGATCGAAGCCGTCGGCAAGCGAGGAGACGGGATTGCCAAGGTCGGCAAATACTCGCTGTTCGTTCCGGGCGCGCGCAAAGGAGATACCGTAAAGGTACGAGTCAAGAAAATCTCGGGCACTCTCGCATTTACCGAAAAAGTACCGGGTTGAGACGATCTAAAGACGGTGTGATGCACACAGCTGTAGTGCACAAACCCGCCACTCAAGAGATTTTCGCTTCACCAGGCACCTCGCTGTGCAGACAGCATCGACGTACTGCGGCAATGGTGAACGCTTGATTTCTCGCGACATTTTGTGCGCGCGGTAATGCCCGGGATCGATTGTTGGTTGTGAGGACCTGATGCACCGAAAACGATGCATTAGGTTGGCTCTGAATTTAGGCCTCTATTCAGACGAAAGAAACGCAACGTGCCCGCTGAGGAGGCCCTCCAGGCGGGAAGGACGATAAGCGGGCCGGCTAAGCTCAAGACAATCACTGAATAACAAAGAACGGGAAGGACAGACGATGTTCGAAATAGTGACCTCAATATTGAGCGAAGGACCTATTTGCGACGATTGTCTGGGGCGTCAATTTGCAAAATGTTCTACGAACCTCACTAACAAACAGCGAGGACGGGCGATCCGAATCGTCAAGGCAATGCTTGGCAACGCGCCAATGAACACCCAAGAGTTGGAAGAAGCTTATGACACGTGCTGGGTTTGCGGAGGCCTGTTCAAGAATCTGGATTCGTGGGTTGAACGATGTCTCGAACAGCTCCATCACTACGAATTCGCAAATTTTCTGGTTGGCACTAAACTGACTGGCAGACTCGCTGAGAACGAAGAGATACTGTGGGCTGAGTCTAAAACGACGACAGCAGAGCCGCTCAAATCAGCGTTAAACAGAGAATTGGGCAAACGTATCGAGCTTCTCACCGGCAAACAGGCAGAATTCAGCAGGCCAGACATCTTGCTCATAGTCGATTTGGCCCGAGACAAGGTTGAGATTCACGCGAATCCGCTTTTTTTGTACGGCCGATACCTAAAGTTCGTCAGGGGGTTGCCACAGACGAAATGGCCGTGTGGCGAGTGCGGCGGAAAAGGCTGCGTAAGGTGCAACTTGACTGGGAAAATGTATCCCGAATCCGTTCAGGAGCTGATAGGGGCCCACGTACTTAGCGCAAGCCGTGGCCAAGACGTGATATTTCACGGCGCTGGCAGAGAGGATGTCGACGCCCGCATGCTTGGAAACGGTCGGCCTTTTGTTCTGGAGATAAAATCTCCTCACAGGAGAGAAGTCGACCTTCAGGAATTAGAACAGGCGATAAATTCTTCGCAAGAAAAAATCGCGGTAAGTCATTTAGCCTTCGTTGACCACGAAACGGTCGTAAAAGTAAAAAACACCCTGTTGGATAAAGTTTATAGGCTTAAAGTTATATACGAACATCCGATTGGTGAGGAAAGGTTAAAAGAAGCGCTGAAGCGACTTGAAGGCGATATTGAGCAAACAACCCCTCAACGAGTGGTACATCGCCGTGCAGACTTGAAGCGACACAAGAAAGTGTATTCGGCCGAGCTGGAAGGTGATGAGATAATAATTCGGTGCGAGGGTGGACTCTACGTGAAGGAGTTAATATCTGGAGACAATGACAGAACTACTCCTAACCTATCCGGTCTTCTCGGCGTAAATGCAAAAGTTGAAGAGCTTGATGTACTAGAAGTTGGCGGGGGTCTCTAATGCCAAGATCACACGGTGAGCGGAGAAAGACGCGGTACAAGCTGAAAAAAACTATCAGGGAACGAGGCATTGCTCCGGTGAGTCACGCAATCAGGAGCTTTGAAGCGGGCCAGAAAGTCCATATCGATCTAGACGCAAGCGTCCACAAGGGCATGCCGAATCCAAAGTTCCACGGCAGGACCGGAACAGTGCTCGGACAACGCGGTCACGCATACGTGGTGCAAGTGACGGATGGAAACGCTGTAAAGACGGTAATAGCACGCCCGCAGCATTTGAAAGAACAGAAGCAGGCACAATGATCGTAAAGACCGTGGTGACAGAGGAGAACCTCACGCTTTCTGAGGTAAAAGAGATCTTCCTTGAGCTGACAACACCTCGTTCCGAAGAAGAGTTCACCTACGAGTTCAGACGGGCCTTCGACCACGTCAAAACTTTTTCAAAACTCACGGGATCGCAAGCCAGGGAGCTCGTCAACGAGCTAAAGAACCTCGAGAAGATGAAAGAGGAGATCGCGATCAGGATCGCTGACATAATGCCGTTGTCCAGGGATGAGGTGCGATCCATCTACGCAAAAGAACGGTTTTCGCTGACAGAAGGGGAACTCGACGAAATACTCGACATAGTGGCACGCTTTAGTTGAGGGCCGGGGCGATTTAAATGAGAGGCGAGAGAGAGCAATACGTCCGCGTGCTAGATTATCTGCCACACGGCCACCCTGACGATCCTCACCCCGTTTACAAGAAGAGTCCCATCATCCATGTAGTGGGTGAGGATAATTTCACCCTGCTCGAACTCGTACCACGCGAGAACTATGTTCCGCAGTCGTATGACCGCCTCTATATCGGAGAGGAGGAACGGAGCGAGATCGATCACGTTAAAAGGCGTTTGAACTATAAGGAACTCACGCACGGCGCAAAGGTTGAGTTGCCTTACGCTCTTGAAATAATTGTCAAAGAGCAAGAGCCCAGGTTTGTGAGCTTCTTCAATGAAGCACAGCCGATAACGACCCGTCTCCATACCCTAGCGCTGCTCCCTGGTGTGGGCAAAAAGCTCATGTGGGAGATCCTTGCGGAACGCAAGAAACGGCCTTTCGATAGTTTCGCCGATATTTCAAACAGAGTAAAGGGCTTGTATCACCCGGAAAAAGTAATGGCGAAAAGAGTCGAAGATGAGCTCAAAGATGAGCACGCTAAGTACAAGTTTTTTGCGAAATAACGAGTGGCGCGACACCCAAAGCGTTCAATGCCCCGTGGAATCGACCGCAGCTCCCATAAAGTGAAGTGGGGTCAGCACTTCTTAATAGACGATCAGATTATCGAGAAGATCGTCAGCTATGCGGATATAACGCCAACCGAAACGATTTTAGAGATTGGCGGAGGTACCGGGAACCTTACAAGAAAACTTGCCCAGCTGTGCTACAGACTGGTTGTAGTTGAGGCGGATCGGCAGCTGGCACAGAAGCTTTGTTCGATACCAGGTATCGACGTGCTGCACGGAGATGCCCTAAGGGTTGAATTTCCCCCGTTTGACAAGACAGTCTCTAACCTGCCGTATCAGATATCGTCAGAAGTCACGTTTAAGTTACTAAAGCATCCATTCACGTGCGGCGTGCTGATGTATCAAAAAGAGTTCGCGCAGCGGATGGTCGCAGCGCCGGGCACGAAGGACTATAGTCGTCTGACGGTCTGCCTCAGCTACATGTCAAGAGTCAAAGTGTTAGCGCGTGTCCCGAACACGGCATTCAATCCGCGCCCCGCAGTTGATTCTGTGATCGTTAAACTGGTCCCTACTAAACCGCGCTTTGAGGTACTCAACGATGTGTTCTTTCATAGCTTCGTTCGCGCGCTCTTCACGCAAAGACGAAAAACGCTCAGAGCTGCACTTCTCGTGGCGGCACAGCTGCTTGACGTACAAGCGATGGACCAACTGATCGCCAAATTGCCGCAGCATTGGCTAGTCCGCCGGCCCTACGAACTATCTCCAGAAGAGATTGCAACTCTGTCGAACGATTCGTTTGAGCTGCACGAAGCGCAAAAGACGAGGGTGCAGCAGCCATAGCCGAATAAACCAGACGAGAGCAATCATGACGCCCGGAATCAACAAGGGAACCAAAAAAGTGCATGATCTCAGCGATCAAGTGCTCGTGCTGCCGGACGTTTATGAGCCGTGTGACGACACGTATCTACTCATCGAAGCCGCCTTAAACGAGGTGCGCCCCACTGACTCTGTCTTGGAGGTTGGCACAGGATGCGGAGTCGTCGCTAAGAGGGTCGCACAACGCGCCCGCTGCGTGATTGCGACTGACAAAAACCCGCGCGCGGTCGAAAATGCGAAGTTGAATGGCGTCGAGGCGATCATGGGGGATCTTTTTGCTGATCTCGACAGCCAGTTTGACCTCATTATCTTTAATCCGCCGTACCTGCCTAGCGGGCGTGACGTGCCAAGCGACTGGCAGACCCATGCTTGGGATGGGGGCCCTTCGGGGAGGGAAGTGATCGTGCGGTTCCTCTCACAGGCTGGTAACCACTTGACCCAAAAGGGCAGGGTGCTCTTGGTGATCTCGTCGATCACGGGCTACAACGAAGTGACGCAGCTGATGCGCGCACAGTTTAAGATCGTCAGAGCAATTGCTGAACGCAAGTTCTTTTTTGAGACGCTGTATGTGGTACTGGGCGCAGAAGCTACGCAATCAGAGGGGCAATAAGCGTTGCAGTAGAGTTTAAAAAGGGTTTATGAACTTGTAAAACAGCAGTTCATCGACGTAGGTGCCGTTGTCTAGCCGCCCTTTCCTCAGTCTTCTTCCCTCGCTAGCGTAGTTTAAGGAGCGATACAATGCTGCTGCTGCGTTTCCGTCGTAGCAGTTCACTTCTATCTTTTTAATGCCCTGCTCCAGAGCGATCTGCTCAAGCGCGACAATCAGCAATTTTCCAATCCCTTTTCGTTGAAAAGCGGGATGGACTGCGACGCCGAACGAAGCGACGTGGGCGGCTCTCGACTGCGGGTCGTTCATTATCAGCGTCGCAGAACCGATGATCTTACCTTCGTGCAGGCCAAGCAAAGTGATCTCATTCGTGTTGAGTCGCCTTAGCCATTGCTCTTTGTTCTTTACTAGATCAGCAACACGGTATCGCTTTGCCAAAAACTGATCGACTTGACTCAGCCACGAGTAAAGGTACTCGTAGCCGCCATTTTGATAATCGTCAATGTGGGCTACTTTCAGTTCGATAGTTGTTCCATCATCGAGCGTGACGTGATTCACTGATCTGATGATAGTCCTTCAGGATATTGCTTCAGATTTTGACCTAATGAGTCCCAAAAGTGCTTCAAACTCGTCTTTTAGCCTCAGTGAAGCATCCTGCAGCGCTTTTAACGGATCCTTGGATTCCGTTTTGATACGGAATATTGGATTGCTTATCATCGGATACTTGACGTCGTACGTGGCGCTTTCGACCTGCGGATCTTGAAGCAGCGCGTATTTCAAGACGTTGAGGAACGTGTGGCCCTCATCGAGAAATTCTATCTCGACTTCGTCCTTTGTTGCGTGAATGATCTTAATATTCATTGTCTAGAGATCTTTGAAAACAGGTGGACAACAAAAAGTGCCTTAGATTACGCCCTTTCCGTAGTCCTCCGAGATCTTTCGCGTTTCGATACCCTCGCAGCTTGGACATTCGAGCTTGTTCTGCTTCCGCACGAGTGGCATGCGGCATCTCGAGCAGAGCGCCTTTATCACGCCTAAATCCTTTTCAACCGTGCTCAATCTTAAGCTCCTTTCGTCTATTACTCTCGCCTTTATAATGTCTTGCTGGCTAAACTCGGTTTCCAGCTTCGCGACGTATGAGTCCTTCACGTTTGAAATATGAATGGCTCCTTGATCTGCATTTGCGATTTCGCGGTCTTCGTGACCTTTTATTCTTGCAATATCAACGAGGACGACTGCATTCTTCAGGTCGATCACCCGGCCGACCACGATGTCGCCCGTCTTAAGCATGGGTGGAGTCTCCATAACGGGTAGGACTCGTACCGTCCGGTCTTTCTGGTCAGTTTCGACTTTTCCCGTTAAGGCGGCGAATATCTTGCCTCTGTCTTCATACGTCCCGTCGCCGGGTAGATATTCTTCAGAAGCACCTATAACATCCCCTGGTACAACCAAATCCGTCATTTCTTATCCTTTCCTTCCTTCTTAGATTTAAGAACAATAATTCAAACAGCGACTTCTATTCGATAAATTATCGCGTCTACGTATCGTACTGCATCTTTATGAAACTTAAAGGTATGTGCAATGGGCAGTTTGACCTGTATTGCGTCAGTAACGCGGTGCGGCTCGAGAAAGCTCCTCACAAAGCCGTTTACGACAGCATTGTGAAGCAAGTAAATAACTTTACCCACACGTACTGACTTGCTTAAGAAAGGCCTATCAGAGCTTCGCTTTTGAGCTCCGAAGGGAGGATTCATCACGACGGTGTCGAACGAACCTTCAAAGTCTTCTATGCTGCTATTTAGCCACGAAGCCTGCACACCGAGTAGCTTCGCGTTCGCTCGAGCGACTTCTAGTGCTCGCTCGTCCGAATCAACGCCCGTCGCAACGCCCCCCAGCAGCGCCGCGCCTAGGGCAAGGACTCCTGTCCCGCAGCCCAAATCCGCCACTGTCAGACCGGCGATGTCACCTCGCATATAGGCAAAATAAAGAAGCTGGGCGGCAACGGGTGCTGACGTGGTGTATTGTTCGCGCGCCGCGGAAGGGGATTCAAACGCTTGCACTTGTTCGAGGATGATTTCAAGCTGACGCTGTCTCATCTTGACAGACCTTTGTAGAGAGAAATCGCCGTGCGGCGGCAAAATTACAGCGAGGCGCTATTCCAGTTGACGGAAGACTTATCGCTTTCTGCTCAACACGTATGCTACAAAAGTCAATCCGGCTAACGCAATCGGTATTTCGAACCCCGGGAGGGGATTGCCGCTCGAACCGCTTGATTGGGCCGTGGCGCTACTTTGCGCAGTGCCGTTGGCGTTCTGGTTCGTTGATGTCGGCGCAATATTAACCGCCTTGTTGACTCCGGCGTAAGCTGTTGCTTGCGTAGTCAAATTGCCTGCCGGATTAGTGCCTGTTACGGTGACGCTAAGCGTTTGGTTATTCGCAAGCGTTTTGCTCGCGATAAACCCTGACCAAGCCACAGACGCTTCAGTTCCGGTCGCCATATGCACTAAGTTGGGTTGAACGGAAGTGTCAGTAGGACTTCCCGTGATCTGGCTTAAATTCGCTGAAAACAGACTATTTACACTTGTAAGATTGACGCCAGGGTTTTGAGTCGTGGGATTATCTGTCTGATGACAAAGGCGACAATTACCGGTTACCATGGTAATCACAGAGAAAGAATTCCCTGTGTTGACGAGCCCCTGGGCAGAGGTTCCTGCTGTTCCGTAAATTGCTGGAACTAGGTTCAGCGGCGCGTTGGTGACAGTTAACTCAGTTGTCCGGGTAGGTCCGTTAGGATCCTCTACCCTAATGATGTACTGCCCGGGGGAGAGCTGTGGAGTCATCCACGAGAAAAGTATGTAACCATTGGTATGGTTGTCAAGGTCGTTCGCCCCGCCATCGGTGACGTTCGCTATCTTCACCCACGACGAACTGGGGTCGTCGGGCAGGCCGTTGCCATTTTTGTCATAGTAATAAGACAACGTAACCGTGCTTCCGTTTCGCGCCATGTCCGCCTGCACTAGGAGTCTGTCGCCTGAATTAACGGTTGTAGGTTGAAGTTGAATGATCTTCGTTGCGGATGTAGGAGTTATGACAGCGCTTAGTATCAACAAGACCGCGATTGAAGATAGGAGTAGTAGCGTCACTTTGTTCGCCGAGCGTGGCATCCTGGTTACCTCCAATAGTTTCTCAACCATTATCGGCAAGTTCATATATAAAACATTCGAGTGTCCTAATGCGGCACAATCGTTATAATCAAGAACCCGAGCCGCAGAATTGCTGAATCGTCGAGATACGTTTATTACTGTCGAGAACGCTAAAAAGGATAAGATGAATGACTTCTTTTATCCGAGATCGATAGCGGTCATTGGCGCCGCCCGAGAAGAGGACAAAGTGGGGCATTCGGTGCTGAAGAACCTCCTCGATGCCAACTTCCAAGGAGAACTTGTTCCCGTCAACCCGACCGCCGATGAGATCTTAGGGTTAAAAACTTTGCACACGGCAAAGAAGGTCGACCTCGCAGTCATAGTCGTTCCAGCAAAAATCGTCCCTGCTGTTTTGGAAGAATCAGCGCGCGTCGGCGTAAAGGCAGCAATAATTATATCAGCAGGATTTCGAGAATCTGGCGCGCAAGGCGCAAAGCTCGAGGCACAAATTCGGGAGATATCTAAAAAATATGGGATTCGAATCGTCGGTCCCAACTGCTTGGGCATCATGAGCACTGGTGCCAACTTGAACGCTTCTTTCGCAAGCGAGTATCCGGTCAAAGGTGGCATTTCGTTGATATCGCAAAGTGGGGCAATCTGCACGTCTTTTCTCGACTGGGCGGCTAATGAAAGCCTTGGATTTGACAAATTAGTGAGTGTCGGAAACAAGGTCGATGTAACTGAAGCTGAGCTTTTGGGTTACATCGCACGCGATCCTTCGACGCGCGTTGTTGCGCTCTACGTCGAGGGTATTGATAATGGGCGCGAGTTTATGCAGGTCTCGAAAGAGGTTTCAAGGCTCAAGCCTGTTATTGCGCTCAAAGCCGGCCGGACCGATATGGGGGCCAAGGCCGCCTCCTCTCACACTGGCGCGCTCGCCGGCTCAGATGCCGCATATGACGCAGCGTTCAAACAGTCAGGGATTTTACGGGTGAATTCGATTGACGAATTCTTCGACGCCGCGAAAGCCTTCTCGCGCTGTCCGATTCCGAAAATTCCCGGTGTAGCGATCATAACGAATGCAGGGGGGCCGGGCGTTCTTGCGAGCGACGCAAGCACCGAGTGCGGCGTGCCTCTGGCGAACTTCACCACAGAGACAATAGAAGCACTGCGAAATGCGCTACCTCAAGAGAGCAACATCTACAACCCGATCGACATTCTCGGGGATGCGAAGCCGCGCCGATATGTAGCGACGCTCGAGATCATTTTGGCCGATCAAAATGTCGGCGGAGTAATCCTACTTCTCACCCCACAAGCCATGACGGAACCTGAAGAGACTGCCGACCTAATCAATAGACTGTCGTTGCACACAAGCAAACCCATCATTACCTCGTTCATTGGAGGAAAAGAGCTGAACAATGCGCGCGAAAAGTTAAAACACGGCAGCGCGGCGAACTTTGATAGTCCGGAAACCGCAGTCAGGGCGGCGCGTAACCTCATCAAGTTTAGGGAGATTGCGACATCCTCAGAGCGCGAACCGACGCAGCTAAGAAGCGGACAGAACCGTGCTGCTCTTTTACGCCTTGAAGCAGTTCGGTCTGAGGGACGAACGACTTTGACAGAAGAAGAAGGTAAAGACGTGCTGCGAGCTTACGGGATGAACACCCCTAGAGAGACCGTCGTTACTCGGCGGGACAAAGTCATTCAAGCGGCACGCGAGATCGGATATCCTATCGTCATGAAGGTGAGCTCGCCAGACATTGCCCACAAGACCGACGTAGGGGGGGTCATCACGGGCATAAGCAACGATAGGGCGGCTAAAAACGCTTTCGATCAAATATATGCCAACATCAACAAGCGTATGCCCCAAGCGCGCATTGGAGGGGTGATAATCGAAGAGATGGTTGAAGGCGAGGAGGTCATCGTTGGGGTCACTTGCGATCCCCAATTCGGACCTTTTATCACCTTCGGCTTGGGAGGCTTGTACGTGGAAGTGCTAAAAGACGTGTCGCATAGGTTGGCGCCGATAACCGTCGCCGAAGCAAAGCAGATGATTTCTGAAGTTAAATCATACCCGATTCTGCTCGGTACGCGCGGCAGAAAGGCCCTCGATATCAACGCGGTGGCCGATACGATCGTGCGGGTCAGCCAAATCAGCCAGGACTTCGAAGAAATCCAAGAAATAGAGATCAACCCGCTGATGGTTCAAGAAGATGGGTGCATTGCGGTGGACGCACTCGTAGTGATAAGCGGGGGACCGTAGTACTAACCAAAAAACTTGAGAGGTGGATAACTTGGAATCTAAGTGCGATGTACCGACACTTGTTGTAAGTTCAGTATCTGAACGCAGTGGCAAAACTATAATCGCTTTAGGCCTTGCTTTGAACTTTACAGGAGTACTGGGCTTCTACAAGCCTATCCGCGAGAATCTCATCGCAATTGACGGAAATTTGGTCGAGGAGGACGCGTATCTGATGAGGAACGTCCTCAACTTAGAAGAAGAGTCGTTGCTTTCGCCTTTTACATATAATCTATTTAAAGGCATCAAAGCGGAGGACATCATCTGCGGCCTAAACCGTATTTGCGGTGACAAGCAGGCAGTTTTGATCGAGGGGACAAAAGATATTAGCACAGGCTTCATTCACGACATTTCAAGCATCCAGCTTGCTCGAAAACTCGACACCGAGATCTTGCTCGTGACCGACATATACTCGCTTGATAAGGTAGCAATGACCAAACTTCTTCTCGAAAAGCTCAAGGTCAGGCTCAAAGGCGTTGTATTGAATCAATCACAAGATCCTGGATTCGAAAACTACATGATTAAACGAGGCATAAATATTGTTGGGTCAATCCCGTTCTTAAAGGAGTTGAAAGCCCTTCGCAGCTACGAAATAGCCGAAGAACTTGGTGGAGAAGTCATAGTTGAGGGAGAGGATCGCCTTATCGAGAAGGTCCTGATCGGCGCCATGACGCCGGAATCTGCACTCAAGTACTTCAGACAGGTTCCCGCGAAGGCGGTGATCACGGGAGGTGACAGAGCCGATTTACAGCTTGCCGCGTTGTCGACTTCGACGTCGTGCCTTGTACTAACTGGAGGGCTGTATCCCGCCAATCACGTGATCGCGCGAGCACAAGAGCTCGGTGTAAGCGTGATCCTGGTTCACTTAGATACGCTTACCGCAGCCGAACGCGTAGAGAGACTAACAGCGCGCATCGATCCATCCGACAGCCGCAAAATCAGCTTGATAAAAGAAACCGTTCGACAGAACCTCGACACAGATGCACTATGGGGGTAGCGCTTTCGGAGCACGACGACGTGCACTCGACCAGAAATGATTTAAGCCGAACGAAAGTGGCTAAGCGCCTCGCTTTCCTCGTATCTTGTTCCTCAGTGCCTTTTTCGACGTCACATCGCCGACAACGAACCCATCGGCATCGAATTGCGGCACGTCCTCGACTGAACGGGGAGAATTTTTCGCCCTGGTTCTTCCTGGGTCTCCAGGCGCCCGTTCAGACGCGTCCACTTCTATCTTTCTAGACGGCCGTCGTCCAGAGACTGCGTCAGACGCACTGTCGTGTGAGCGGTCTCCTGACGGCGGCTCATGACGCAATGCAGGAGCATCAAACACGCCGCTGCCTCCAGCCGGATAGCCGTCTCTTCTAAAATGATCTTCCTCATAACGGTCTTCTCCCGACCTGTTTTGCGAGAAGACAAAAAAGAGCGCGATGGATATGAGCGCAGTGATTGCGATTACAAAGTATAGCCAGCTATTGAGATGGGTTAGAACATCGCCAGCGTTATTCGTCCCGGGATCTCCTGCTTTTCCTGCTGCTGCGGTAGCGGGGGTGGGGCTTGCGATTGCAAGCGTTGCCGCGTTTTGCCGTGTATCATAGGGGGGTGTCGCCTGATCTGATGGATCGGTGCCGTTCTTATAAACGACCACACCGATCGTATAACTACCCACTGGCAAACTCATTGGTGTGAACGTTATGGAACGCGTTTCGTCCACCTTTAACGCAGCCACGGCGCTGTCTGAGGTGACGTTTGCGCCCGCCGTGTCCTTATAAATGACGTCAACTCGGACCCCATCAAGAGCGACTTTTCCGTTTTGTAGCGTAACGATAACTTGTGGGGTCGCGGCAGATTGTCCAGTAGTAGCAGTTTTTACAGCGGCGATTTTGACAGACGGCGTCGCAGCTTGTTGCGGCGCTAACGGATTGATGTCTTCCAATCGCTTTGTGAAGTTGTTGTATAGGCTATCAATTTGATTGAAAATGTTCCCGCCCGTATCGAGCTGCGCGACAGTTGCTTGATGTGGAATGACCACTGTCGCTAGCGCCAACGGTGCAAATGCTACGAGCGCAATAAATGCCCAACTCAATGACAGTGCCAGCACTGCGAATCGACGCATATCCTAAATCAGCCTTCTTCTTTGCGTGTACGTTCTGTTCCGAGAACTTAACGATTGTGTATGCGCGCCCGTCGCGTGGAATCACAGCGACGGAGGCGAGAACTACGCACTATCTAAAAAAACCGCGTCGGTCATTACCGCTTAAAGGCTTAACTTTCTAAACCACGCGCTTGGCCGCACCACCCCGTTTAAAGCAAGACTTTGACGAGGTCTGAATCCTTTATAATCCCTTCAAGTTTTTCGTCTGCGGTGATCACCGGCAAAAGCTCAACGTCGAAACGCCGCATTTGTCTCGCGCATTCGCTTATTCCTGTCTTGTGATAAATTGATTCGTATTCGGCCATCATTATATCCTTTACCGGCACGCTCGGAAGCTCCACTCTGGAGACACCATAGTACAGACTCATCGTGTCCCTGACCGCTTCCCAGGTCCACGCGTCCTCATCCGAGCCTGCGGATAGATCCGCCTTTTCGGTTGTATCTTCGATCTTGCTGGCTTTCAAAAGGGCGCTTTCTGTAACGATGCCAACAACCCTGTCTGCCGAATCAAGCACTGGGCTCGCGTCGGCATTTGCAAGTTTCATGATTTCGCCTACAACATTAACCGGCGTCATTTCCCAAACTGCGACTATTTCGCGAATGATATAATCATCAACGGGGGTCTCAATATCCATATCCGCTATCGCGCTTACGATATCCGTTACCGTGATGAAACCGACGAGTTCCGAGTCATCCACAACTGGCATCCGCCTGAAGATATTTTCTACGAGAATCCTAGCCGCATCGTTGATGGTCGCGTTCGGAGACACAAAAACGGGCTGTCTCGTCATGAGAAGTGCTATTTGGTCCTCCTCAGGGTTGCGAAATATGTCTCCTCTCGTGACTATGCCTACAAGCTTGTGATTCTTCACAACAGGTAAGCTTGTTATCCCTTTATCCTTCATAATTTTGAGAGCCGTATCTCGCGATCCTGGAACCTCAACGAAGACGACGTCCCTCGTCATCACATCTTTGACTTTCATCATCTTGGAACCTCAGTAGCCGCGACGCAGTTCCGGCACCGATGGGTCGCGAGCGCGTAGCTTTGAAATCGGCAGTATAAATACCCATTTGCACGCCGACCATTCTGAGCACGTGCGCGTTTTGCCTGCTGACTGCGAAGCCTCGCAGGCTCTAGTTGTCGAAGTTCACGTTTAAGCACCTTGCCCCCCGTGAGTGAGAAGAGCGATGTCATCGGGACGAGCTCTTCTAACCACGCTACTTATGATGTTCTTGGTCCCGAAGAGGTTATTTGACCGGTCGTTGAGGACTAGGAGATTAGCTTTCTTGCCAAGATCAATAGAGCCGATTTCGTTAGCAACCCCCATTATCCTAGCATTGTTTAGCGTTGCCATTTCGAGCACTTTGCGGTCGTCGCGCAAAAAAGCTTTTGAGGTGAACTCCATTTCTGCAAACATGTTGAGTGAGTTGAACATCACATTGTCCGTGCCGAGCCCAACGGTGGTCGTCTGCAGCATTTGAGCTATTGGCGGGTGCAGAAAAGGCAATCCAACGCCAGTAACTAGGTTTGACCTAGGACACACCACGATGGGAATGCCGCTTTCAATCTGGTGCTGAGATGCGTAGGTCATATGAATGAGACAATCGGGATTCAAAGCGATAGCGGAATCAATATCAGAAGCATCTTTTTCGCCTGCGTGAATGGCAACAAACTTGCCGCGTGCGCGTGCCTTGTCGATCATTGCTCTTAGGGATGAACTGCTGACATCACTACTTCCGCTTACCCCAAAGCCGTGCGCGATATCGAGAATAGTATTAATCTCATCTTCTACTATATAATCCCGTCCGTTATTTGGCCGACCAAGAATCATCACCTGCACTTTTTTCACTGAGCGGATTGCAGTTTTCAGCGCGTTAGCGCCGATGACACCCCCCTCCCTAAAATCGGCAAGCGCCGTCGTCCCACTCGCTAGAGCGTCTAGAAGTGACTTGCGCATCGCTTCGATCAAGGCTTTCGGTGCTGCGTCGCGTAATGCCCGGTGCTTCAACCCGTGAGGAGGTTTTACGAGAGTATCTAGGCTACCGAACGGCACGTCTTTGATTATAGAATCTCCGAGATGGGTGTGCGCGTTGATCAAAGCAGGCATGATGATTCCGCTTGCCCTGCAGTTATCTGGCTTGACATCTGACCGCTCTTCTATTTCGGCGATTCTGCCTGATTCCACGTGGACGTAGCCCGTTATCACTTCAAAATCGCTACCGTTTAGAATCCTTCCACCGACGACGTAGTCCATAGCAACGTATAAGTCATAGCAAACTGTATTTGAACCTATGCCGAAAGGGAAGCGCCAAACAGCAGGACCTATGTCAAGCGCTGGTTTGGTGCGATACTACGAATCAGAAGATAAGAACGCCATACACGTCAACCCTCGCTCAATCCTGGTCGCGTGCGTCCTCTCCGCAGCAATCATACTGGCGTTGAATCTCATTGTTGCTCGTTAGCTGGCTTGGCATTTGAGCCTTTTTTTACCCAACGAGCGGTTTTACTACTAGTCGATATGGCTTTGGGCGAATCCAGAGTGTTGGAATATTTCAACACAGCTCCCTGGAAAGCATTAGTTTAGAAACGATTTGCATTTTAACGTCACTTCGATCAAGATGCTCTCGCAAAGGCCGCACTGGATCTCAGTTCCGCTTGAAATAAATGGCAACCAGACTTAGCCTTTTGGCAAAAGTTGTCAATGAAAAAGCTGTGCACAACTTTAATTGTGTTATTGAAACTGAAACGCGCGTTTTCGCGTGCTGTGCGACCAAAACATTGTCGACATGCCTCTGCTCCATTAGAGATTATTCGCTACGAAGCTGATGCCTTATAAAAAAATGCAGTGCGGTCGGCATCTGTGCTCCCGCCCCCAGATTGTTCCTGCTAAACCTCATGCGCACTTCGGGTCAGGGAATAAATAGGTGGCATCCCGCTTAGCGCGGCGGCCTACAGCAGGAGAGCGCCCGAACCGCATTAAGGACTGTCCGACGTTTCCGAGACAAGGTTCGTCCGTGGAGACATAAAATTGGTAGCCTCGTGCCTGCGAAACACGGAAATCGGTGGTCCACTGCCTCAAAAGCAAGGATTCACTTCAACAAGCGTTCACTGTTATCCGACGAGCACTATTTACAGCTTACACCGCAAGCTCAATCCCGGCGGCGGTCTTATGACGGCAAAGCAATTCTTTACCGTGCTAGAAATTGAGGCCGCGGTAGCGCTGCTAGATATGGCTGTTGTGCCCAAATTGATGCGCTGGCTGACCAGAATATCTGCAATCAAATCAGGCTAGCAGCGGGATGCATTTGACCGTTTCAAAAAACTGTAGCCGCCCCCTTGGTTCTGCAGACGATGTTCTTCAGCGGCTCCGACGGTAATCTGACGGCGCAGTGTAAGGACTTAATAGTAGAGATACAATTACAAATGAAAAGTTCATGGTCCGCTTAGCACGAAATCTGATTCGAATCTCGTTTTTGGTGGTAATACTCCTGTTAACGGCCACCTATGGCATGGCAAGCGTGCAGAAGCAGGCCGACCCTTGGCTCGATCCAGTTGTGACTAAAGGAGAATTCGACTCTACCTCGTGGATCAAAGCTAACACGCCACCTACGGCTCATTTCGAGGCAGATATCTTCGGCGGAGAGCTAATAATGGGGATGACCACCCGCATTCCTATAGTTGGTGGCGACTGGTCCAACGCGCCAAATCCCATTGCAGATATGAATGCCTCGCAGCAGATCTACCAAACGCCCAGCGCGATCGAGGCTCACGCTTTGTGCAAACAATACAACCTGACCTATGTTTTCGTTCCGCTCAACAGACTAGTTTTCTGCGGATTTGGCTGGATATCGGTTAGCGCGACGAAATTTGATAACAGCGAATACTTCAAGCTTCAATATTCAAATGAGGATGTTCGAATCTATCAAGTGGCTTAACAAAGCAAAAATTCGCGAACGTTTTACATCGCTTGACGCTGTGACCGTCCTCAGATACGTCGCAATTCTCGCTCTGTTCATCTTGTTCGTGAGTTATCGTCTGAATGTCCTGGGGGGCTACGTGATACCTACGTACGGAAATACCATGTATCACGTGGGAATAGAACGGCTGACGCTGGAAACGGGGCACTACCCGACGCAGGAGCTCTCATACAACGGAGGCTTTCCAAACTTTTACGTTCCCGCATATCGGCTGCTCATAGTGTCGCAGTCGGCGTTTTCTGGAATAGATCCAATGGTCATGTCAGGGCTGATGACGATCGCGCTGGCGACCGCCGTATTTGGGGTAATTTACGCATTCTCGAAGCAGCTTGTAGGAGCGAGCGCAGCCGTTTGCGCTCTACTCTTCCTCACGCTGTCGCCAGGAATGACTATCTTCACGATTCGTGCACTGCCAGAGCTCCTTGGGCTCGTTATGTTTCCGCTGACTCTCTTTTTTATTCTGAAAAACAGAACGGAAGGCCCTTTTCAGTTCAACGGATACGTGGCGCTCTCCGTCATCGCAGCCGCAGTAACGGCGCTGACGCATCAGATCACGCTCCTAGTCCTAGCTCTCGTTTTGGCAGTGTATGCCCTCACACAGATCAAAAACAGAAACGAGTTTCTTAAGGCAATCGTCCCCCTCGTTGCATTGATTGCGGTCTATGGGTTGTGGCAAGTCTATTCTTTGCATACCTTAAGCATACTGGGGATTGCTCAAGTCAAGTATCACGAAGGCACCCCGGTCGATTTCTTCGCGAGCGCGTTTAGCGTGGGATTCTTCGACGAAGCTGGCCTTCTTGTCCTCCCTTTTTCGGCAATCGGGCTTTTCTGGCTTGAAAGAAATAAGGTCGATAAGCGGTTCTTGGTGTACTCGTGGGTCATAGCGACCCTCTTGCTCACAAAGAACGATTTGCTTGGAATTGATATATTCATGGACAGATTTCTGACCTTCTTTATTGAGTCGCTGATTGTCGTAGGAGGAATTGGAGCATTTGCAGTCCTGCAGTTCCTCGACGCCCGCATCGGAAGAGCCATCGAGAGGAGCCCAGAAACGTAACTGTACCATGATAAGGCCGCAGCTCATTCCATACCAGTGCTGGACGGCAGCAATTGGCGTACTCCTGCTGCTCCCTTTACAGTCTATTTCACTTCCATTACTCTTTGTCCTGCCTGGTCTCGGTTTCTATGTGATTTATAAAGCCGGCAAGCAGATCGGCATTTTAGAGGCCATAAGTTACTCCATTTCCCTAACGCTCGTGCTGGTGCCGACCGCGGCGACATTGATGTACCTTACGGGCGTCGGCATCGCAATGACTGGAGCATCCATTGGGCTCGCAGTCATTATTGTCTCGATATTATCATTTGTTTTTCAAAAAAATAGCACAAAACCGCCCGAGGCTAACAGCACGACAGACAAGCAGAGTCACAAGTTAGTGTTTGTCGCACTTCCCCTTCTGCTTGCAGTTGTCCTCGCGCTAGTAGTCAGCGTTCCCCTCTCTAAATCACCCGTCGTTAGCGATGAAGGACTGGTGATGAATCCCACGGAAGCGGGTGACCTGAACTTCCACCTTTCTATCATAGCACGATTCATTGAATCCCCACACGTGCCGCCGGAAGACCCGTATCTCCCATCGCATTATGTGGTTTACGATTTTTTCATGCACGTCTATGTGGGGACACTGAGCGTTGTGACCGGCATTAGTTCCCTGACGATCTTTAAGATCACGGTTCCACTTCTCTTCTTTGCCCTTTCAATAAACATCTACGTGCTGTGTAGAAGGATGTTCAATAACGCGACAGCCTTAATCGCGATGATTTTGTACACGCTTGGTGGGGGGCTCGCCTGGATTCTAATCCTCGCTCAAAGGCCGAGCGACGTTTTTCCCTACCTGATTTATCAATTTGGCGACACTGCGGCTGTGAAATATGACCAGACTCTGCTGTACTATTTGCTGCCACAACCTCAAACATTTGCTTTGGTAATTCTTACATTTGCGTTCACTTTATGGGTGACGCTGATAAAGGAACTTAAAGTACGAAATTTGTTGCTTTTTGGGCTCACGCTGGGCGTGCTGCCATATTATCATCTGATAACCGCGTTCCCATTGTATCTGGCAGTTGGCATCTACGTGGTTTACAAATATGTAAGAAGACAAGTTACATGCGCGCAGTATCATGCGGGCGCTCTCGCAGTCGGGGGTGCTATAGCGACGCCTCTTCTATTCTTGCTTATCGGAGGACCAGCTCAAGTTACAGTGGCGTTTTCAACTTATTCACTGTTTTTCATTTTTGTAGCGTTCGGCCTTATCGCAATTCTTGCGTGTGCCGGAGCTTATCGGTCGCTGAACAATGAAGCTACCAAACCGCTCCTGCTTTTCGCTTTTTCCGCCATAATAGCCGTGAATTTCATCGCCCTTCCGCTCACTAATAACAGCTACCGGTTCCTGGTGTACTTGTGGCTTCCAGTCGCCCTTTTTGCCAGCTACTATATTTCGACCGTGGTAGCCGGATTAACAGCTGCGCGCTTTTCCTCAGTAAAGATATCTCTGAAAGTACTAGCAATTGTGGCAGCACTTCTGCTTGCGCTTCCCACGTCGTATCTGCTGTGGGACTTTTATAACGCCGGGTCGTATGTTCTCGCTTCACCCGCTGAAGTACAAGCTTTGCAGTGGATAAAGGGAAATACCCCCAAAGACGCAATATTTCTCGAAGCGCCGTCCACTTTTCCGCGCATTCCAATAGAAACCGGACGAAGGGTGGTTTTCGCTGGCTCCATCTATACGATTCAGTACCACGGCGTCGATTTACAAACAGAAATAGACGCACTCATGAACGAGCGTAGCCCCGAATCCCTTAGTCTTAGCCTTATACAGCACAACGTGTCGTACGTTTTTGTGGGTTCGCGCGAACAACCGTATGAGATTGCTACCACCCTCAAAGATGCTAACTATTTCCAAAGCGTGTATTCAAATCCTATGGTTACTATATACAAGGTGAAGAACAGTTAGGCTCCGCATTACCGAACCGGAAGCTTTTGAAGACCTTCAGCGCAACAGGAGAACCTCGTCGTGTATATTGCCTTTTCAAGCATCTTGCTCTTCATTCTTGGAATAATCTACTTGGTTTTGCTTCCGGGCTATTTGATCCTTGTCGGCCTCAAAGTACGCGATCTTGACGTGATTGAGACGCTGGCTACATCTTTTGGCACAGGGGTGGGGGTCCTAACAGCAATTTCAGTCGCACTTAGCTTAACAGGTAGCGTAGGCCTAACGGCTTCGAGCCTTGTGTCGGCCAACGCAGCAGTTTTAGTTGTGTTGTGCTCTGTTTTAGTTTATATGAGGCACAAGCGTAAGAAGTAACAGACTAACCATAAAACACATCAGAAGCGCAAGAATCCAAAGCTGGCGTTAGCGAATTGACCTATGAAGGACGTTGAAGTATTTTTCGTCGGGAGAGCGAATGCCGGCAAGTCAGCGGTACTTAAAGAGCTTTTTGGGCTAAAAACGCGAGTGGGAAGACGTCCCGGCGTGACAAGAGCGCCGGTGAGATATCAACTTGATAGTTTTACAGTCATAGATTTGCCTGGAATCGGGTTCCGGCGTGGGCTGAACGGTTACCGACGCGTGCTGCGCGACGTTATCGACGGCGAACGGCACAAGCTAAGACCGCTGTCATTGGGCGTGCAAGTCATCGATGGAAAATCATTCTTAGAGATCACAGAGCGGCATTTCAAGCCTCTTGACGTTGATCTGTTCGAATATTTGCTCGATTCTGAGATTGACCCTATCGTTGCAATCAACAAAATGGACAAAATCGAAGAGCCCGAAGCCAGCTTAGACAAGATAGTGTCGCTGCTTGGAATGCTCCCTCCATACAAACAGTGGGCCGATCGCGTAGTGCCGATCAGCGCCAAACAACACGACGTCGCACAACTCAGGTGGTTAATTTCGCACCGGCTACAAGGGATGAAAAACAAAAATCGGGGGAAACCATTGGTATAGCTTAGTTCAATAACGCCGCTGCCACAGCCTCACCTCTAAAGCAACTCCGCCCAGTCAATTCCCGCCTCTTGTCTCCGCGCGCGTCGCATCACTCATTACATGCAACCTTTTCGCAGGTCGATGCGGTTCTTTGGCACTATCGCTGCCTCTGGTCCATAACTAGCCTTCCAGACTAATCCACATTGAAAGTCGACATCTTTGCGCGCTATATTCTGCTAGGCTTGCTAGCATTGTCTTAGGCAACGTATTTGACGTTTGAAGAGACAGCATGTAACTGTGCCTCACCCGTTCACAGCTGCTTTCGATTTGGAAGGGCCCTTGTCTCCGCAAGATAATGCATACGAAGTAATGCACTCAATCAAAGACGGACCCGCCCTGTTTGAAGTTTTAAGCAGATATGATGACTATCTCGCGATTCGACACAGACCCAACTATGAGCCTGGCGATACACTGCAGCTGATAGTTCCTTTCATGATCATTAACGGAATAACAGAGCAGGATGTACGAAAAGCCTCCACTCGAGCGCAACTGGTCGGCGGCGCCAGAGAGCTCATCAAGTGGCTGAAGGACGAAAATTGGAACGTGCATATCATTTCAACTAGCTACGAGCAGCACGCTTACAATGTAGCTTCAAAGCTTGATGTTGAGCGTGAAAAAGTGCACTGCACCCGCTTTCCCTTAGATTCGCTGTCCGAAATTCTAGAAGAAAGCGAGATTGCGTTGATCCACGAAATTCAAAACAAGATCCTCGCGTTTTATTCCAACGCTGACGACGCAGAGACTTCAACATTTGGAAGATTGGCAACCCAGCTTGATGAGTTCTTCTTTGAGATTACACCTCGTACGCGCATTAAAGCGATTTTCGATCAGATCACAGTAGTAGGCGGCACGCGAAAGGTTCAGGCCTTGATGTCAGCGATCGGCGTGGGCAAGCAGACAGACACTGCGGTAATCGGCGATAGCATTACGGACTACAAAATGCTCCAGGAGATTCGAAGGGCCGGCGGGATTTCTATTGCGTTCAATGGAAACTCTTACGCGCTACCCTATGCCAACATTGGCATGGCGTGCGCTGACATTCGTCCCCTTCACCTCGTTTTGACCGCGTTCCGAGAGGGCGGACTCAAATCTGCATTTGACTTGGCTGCGTTATGGGAAGTTGAATGTCGCGAATTCGCTAGAGACCCGCGCCTAGTACCAAACCACGCCTTGCGACCCAAGCTAGCACGTTTTTTTGCTAATGCAGACGACACGGAGTTTCCGCGTTTGAGCGTTTTGAACAAGAGAAACAAAGAACAACTGCAGCAAATAGCAGCAATACACGCCAAATTCCGCAGCCTCATCAGAGGACAAGAGACCGCGCAGCTCGGTTAAAGGCCAAGTGCGGCAAACGCGAAAGGCACTTTTTGGCAGCACCTGGTTGGAAGACTGCGTAGATTCATAGTGGTATGGAACTGCGCTCACAGACCTGAGCCGTCCTGAAAACCGGAGTACGCGTTCTAACCGAGCCAATAAGACGGCGCGGCTTTACGCAGCACATTACACGATTGGACGCAACTCACTTCACACAACAGCAGGAGGCTATTACTCCGCTTTTTCAGCCTTTAAAATCTCATCGAGCGGCTTAGCACCGCTTTTTCCCACCACGAGATTAATCTGACCGGTTTCTGCAGAAATGACGCGACCGCGGACGCTCTTACGTCTTCGTATCCCTGTTTTTTTTGGATGATACCCAACGCCTCCGGAGAGAAGCAGCCTTTTTCGGACCGTCCCCGGAAGATCTCGCCGCATAGCTACGCCATCTTTGTCTGAGCCGCCAGTTATGACAAGCGCATAATCGCTGAGTCCGATCACATCACCATCGAGTGAGTCCCCGATACCGAGACCGAACAGTTTGTTTGCTTGCGCACCTGATACTTCCATCTTGTGTGCGCTCTTCTTGCTTGGGTCAGATATGATTAACCTAAATTCCGCCATTTATGCTACTCCCCTATCCGCTGATCGGCTGTGCACGAGTGTACTTGACAATTTGAAGATCAAACGAGTGCAATTCACTTGGCCCAAAATGGGTTATCTTTGCGCTTGATCGCCAAAAACTCATCCAGCATCAATCGCTCGCTTTGGTCAAGCGCATCGTAGAGTTCTTGCTCCGTTACCTTTGCGTGCTTTTCTGGCACGTCGACGTAGAGTACGTCCCCTTCATTTATTTGTCTTCCGACTGTGGGTCCATCAATCGAGACTGCGATCTCTTTCCCTGCACCTATCTCGCTGACGTTCTCGCCTCTATCTTGCATGCCCTTCAGCGCGCCGACCCGGACTCCATCTTCTCGCATCAAGAAGACACCGTTCCTCAGGGTGCCACCGAGCACCTGAACGCCGACTATAGCCGGTTTGTTTTGTCTGAAAACATACCCAGGCAGTATCTTGAATTTGCCGGGCCTCACGATAGTCTCGTAACGCTTTTTGCCGTACAGGGTTTTTTGTTTTTCGGCCCAGGTCTGATACTCATCGATCAAGCCGTAGATCACGTCGTTAACAAACAGGCGGACATTCGACATCTCTGCTGCTTCTTTGGCATCGGGTAAGACATCGACGTTGAAGCCGAGCACAACGGAGTATAAAGGATCGCTTATAGTCTCAGCTTCAACAACGTCTCTGCGAGAGACGTCGCCTAGATTGGCTATGCTAACAGGGACTTCGTTACGACCTAGCTCTCCTGCAAGCGCTTCTAGAGCGCCGATAGTGTCTGCTTTGATTATGACGCCTATATCTTGAGTGCTGACCGCTATGTCACGCATTTCGGATTCGATGCCAGCGACGACTTCATCAATATCGTCCGTTGTAACTCTCAGCGGCGAACCTGCAAGCGCGTTTTCAATGCCCGGGGCTGCTATCTTCACTCCCGCCGCTGCGGTCACTGTCCTAACCCTCTTAAGAACCCCCGTTGATTCTGGTTTCAGCAACGCTCTAATTTTCGTGACGATTGGTCGTCCTAATGTACCGATTACGATCCGATCACCGGCATGGAGAACGCCATCGTATATGATGGCATCAAGGGTCGTGCCGAACCCTTTTTCTTCTTTGATTTCTATTACCGTGCCAAATGCAGGACCGTTAGCGTGAAGCCCCAGATCCTTGTCGAGGAATCGCTGCGCGAGACCAAGCGAAACCATCAGCAGGTCGGGGATGCCTTCGCCCGTTCGCGCGCTTGTTGGAACAACGCCTATGTTTTTAGTGAAATCTCTAATTCTGTCGTACCGATCTGAACTAAAGCCCTGGTTATAGAGCTCCTCTATAAGCACGTATATTCTGTCGTCAAGAAGGCGTTGAGTCCGCTCGCTCTGGAGCTTAAACGCGTCCGTGAACAACATATTGTCGTGCGAAAGCCATCCGTGTATTTTGTCAATCTTGTTAGCCGCGACGATAAAGGGCGTTTTATGGTCTTTCAGGATATTGAGACTTTCTGTCGTCTGCGGCTGGAAGCCCTCGTTAATGTCAACAACAAGTATTGCGATGTCTGCTAAAGCGCCCCCGCGTGCGCGCAGCGTCGTAAAAGCGTGATGGCCAGGCGTATCGATGAATAGTAGCCCAGGCAGGTGTACTCCTTCCAAAAGGGAACCGCAAAGCCTTGCAATAACGTCTAACGGGACTTCCGTTGCTCCTATGTGCTGTGTGATTAGGCCGGGTTCTTGGTCAGCAGTGGTAGTGCCCCGAATTTTGTCAAGCAGGGTCGTTTTACCGTGATCCACGTGACCGAGCACTGCAACAATAGGTGTCCTAAGGTTATTTGGCATAAAAAGTCCCAACCTACATCAACATCTGCGCTTAAATGCCTTGCGTTCAAGCTGCGTTTTGAGCTGCACCCGGGTGATAATATTTATGGTTTGGGAGCGAAGAATGTAGCTGCATTATCGCGGTAGTGGTGTAGTGGCAGCACAAAGGCTTCCCAAGCCTTTAACCCGGGTTCGAGTCCCGGCTACCGCATTCTCTGGCTCGAAGCACTTGTGTTCCGTAAAGCGTGTTAGACGCGCCCTAAAACGAGACGACGACGTCTACTAGTGCTTTAATAAGGGGTTCAAGGTAGCCTCGAGAGAGGAAGGTAGAAGTCCCCCTCGCTTAAACTGCGAAAGACTGCCGTTAGCGCCGGTTGACTTGTTCCGTTGCTAGTTTTACATCACTTGCCGAGATCGTTTTTCGGTCCGCGAGCTTCGTCAGCGAAACGGCCTTTCTGGCAACGCCACTGCCATAGTCCTCAGCTTTCTCGGCAATCATTTTCACTGCCTTGCGATTGGCCCTTTCAGCTCCAGCTACCTTCATAATTCGCAAAACGACCGCCAATGGAATTTCTGCCATAATTATCGATGTCCTTTAAGATCGCTGCGCATAAAAAAGTTATGATTCACATCCAATCGATTACGCGGCCCGTAAGTCCCCCTTGCACAAACTTGCAAAAATTGATAAATAACTGAATGCGCTAAACTAACATTCATAGTGTCGTGGAAGGCCACTTTTGTTGCTGAGCGTTGCCAACCGCTCGCACTGCACAGTTGAACACGCGCTGCGGCTTGGAGCGATAACGGGCACAAGCGTCAGCAGAAGGATTGAGACATCTCGCTTAAATGGAAAGACAAATACTCGACAAGCGGGGTTGGGGGCCGACCTAGCCTAGGCCGCGTACGCATTTTGTACGGGATGCCCGATTAACGCTTTAAAAAGATGTTTAAAACCGACGGCTTAAATGCGCTTACATACGGGATATTCGATGCCGGCGTCGGTGTGGCCACAGGGGTTGTTGGATTTCCGGTCACCAAGATCATTGAAAATTTGCGGCCTATTTGGATACCCGCTGCTAATGAAAAGGTTGGGATCGATTTAGCTTTAGGGGCTGCCGCATCGGGTACACGATCAGTTCTTGTAACGAAACACGTTGGATTGAACGTGGCGTCAGACTCTTTGATTACGGCGGCCACCCATGGAGTAGGTGCCGGGTTAGTCGTAATCGCAGGCGACGATCCAGGTGCAAAACTTTCCCAAAACGAGCAGGATTCGCGATATTACGGTAAGATAGCCGAAATCCCAGTAATGGATCCACACAGCGCCCGTAATGCGTATGATTGTGCGTTGAAGGCTTTTGAACAATCCGCATTACTGTCAGTACCGGTAATTGTGCGAATCACAGGCAGGCTTCTGAATACGCAGGGCGTAGTCGAGAGGGTGCCATCTGCACAGGGCGTAAGCAAGAGCATCGAAAAGAGCATCTGGAACCTCACGCATTTGGGGAGGCATCAGCATCTTCTCAGATACGCGTATCCTAAGATGCTGCAATTTGCTGAAACAACAGATCTGAACGAACAAGACGGCGCCGGCGCAATCGGCATTATTTCTGCAGGCTATGCATCAACGCTGGTGGATGATGCAATCCAGGGACGAGACGATGTAGCCCATCTCAGACTCGGCATTGTCAACCCGCTATGTGAGCGCCGAATTGATTCGTTTCTCGAAGAGCACAACCGAGTCCTCGTCGTCGAAGAGAGCTCACCGCTTGTTGAAGAATCCATTCACGCAAAAGTCCTCGGCAAACTGTCTGGACACGTGCCCCGTTTCGGGGAGCTGACGTCAAACGATGTGACTCAAGCGTTGACCTATATTGAGGCAGATTACATATCGGCAAAGTTTGATGTCGAGACACTCGAAACCAGACGTTACACGGAAGACGTCTGCGATGATTGCCCCTTCTTGCCTTTCTACCGCGCTCTCGGCAAAGTTGATGCGATGATTGCTGGGGACATGGGCTGCATAATACGCACCGCCAATCCACCTTTTAAACTGATCGACGTAGCTTATTCACTCGGCTCAGCAATTGGCGTGGCTTCGGGGTTTGAACAAGGCGGCCTTGCAATACTAGGAGACTATGCGTTCTTACACAGCGGCATCGCAGCACTAACAAGCGCGGCAGTGTTCAAGCGGAACGTAAAGGTGTTTGTGCTCGAAAACCGAATATCAGCCATAACGGGGGGGCAGCCGACGCCCGAGGTCTCTGACTTGGTCGGTGCCCTATGCCGAAACTATGGCATCACTTACAAGTTGGTGGACGCAGCGGATATGAATGAAATGTCATTTGTAGATCTTCTGCGAGCCGTAAGCAACTCGACAGGAACGCTCGTCGTCGTTATACGAGCCGCCTGCTCAAAGTACGGTCCTCGTCAAAACTCGGGGGCTATCGGTACATCACGGTTCTGATTATATCCTCGAGCTCCTCCTGAGAGACTGATTTCTTTGTCTCACACACGCGTTTTACGTCGTCGAGGATCTGACAGAGCTCATCCCGGGTCGGTCGGTAGCCCAACTGAGCGATGACGTACTGCAGGGCTTTTTTTCCGGTGTGCTTGCCAATGACGATGCGTCTCTTGTTGCCTACTAAGTCGGGCGAGAATAGTTCATACGTCTCGGCCTCCTCCAGCACGGCCGCTACGTGTATGCCAGATTCATGAGAGAAGGCATTCAACCCGACCACCGGTTTGTTCTTCGGCAAGCGCAACCGCGAATGATGTTCGACAGTTTTGGACAGCCCCATCAATTTTGAAAGGTCGTAGGTATCGATTCCAAACTGTAGGCGCAGCGCGACAAGAAGTTCCTCAAGCGGAGTGTTTCCGACTCGTTCCCCTATCCCGTTCACCGTTGTGTGGAGTTGAAACGCCCCGGCTTCTGCAGCCGTTATAGTGTTTGCTACGGCCATACCGAGATCGTTATGGCAATGAATGCAAAGCGGCAGTTTAACGACCGCTTTCATCGCAGACACCAGACCGTAGCACGTAGACGGCCTCAGCGCACCGACGGTGTCTGCGATGTTAACATAATCAGCCCCATGCTCCTCACCTTGTCTAAAAAAGCGCTTAAGCACTTCTGGATCGGTCCTAGTGGCGTCTTCTGCCGCAAACCTCACAATGAGCCCATGTTCCTTTGCATATTCGAGCGTTGACAGTGCGCACTCCAGCATTTCATCAAAACTTCGATGATACTTGTGCTTGAGATGCAGATCTGAGGTAGCCATGAACAGACCCACCACATCCACATCGCAATCTAACGCTTCATCAATGTCGTGGAAAATCGCTCGCGAAAGGCAGCATATCTTGGTGTTTAGACCCAGATTCGCAATTTTTTTCACCATGGCCTTTTCTTTCGCTGAAACGGCGGGAAACCCCGCTTCGATCATCTCAACGCCAACTGCGTCCAGCTTTGTCGCAATCTCAACTTTTTCGTCAACGCCAAAAACGACACCGGGGGCCTGCTCCCCGTCACGCAGCGTGACGTCACAAATCTCTATCTGGCCAATAGCTGCCTCAGGCAATGAAGAAGATCCAAAAGGATTCATAAACGACCCGAATAAAGTTCGCTATACACATTCATAGCCGCAACTTAAATACGTTACTAGCCTTCAGAAATCGACAGTCCACACGGGGGCCATCCGCTTCAGCCTTAGTTGTCAAGGTTGACGTCAGCATTCCAACGCGTCGTGGCTGGCCAAAACATAGGTTGATAATCAACGGGCAGCAAATAGTACGCGGTGAAAAGTGCTTTGGATGCTCCAAGAACTATTAGTGAGAAGATTCTCTCCAAGGCGTCTGGAAAAGCGGCTAGCGCTAAAGATTTTGTTCTTGCGCGTGTTGATGCAGCAATGGCCCACGATGGCACGAGTGTGCTAGGTGTAAAAGCATTCGAGGACATGGGCGCTTCCTCTGTGTGGGATCCACACAGGATCACCATTGTCTTTGACCACATTGCCCCGGCTAGCACGGAGGTAGCGGCGACCCTTCAAAAAACAATCCGCACGTGGACAAAACGCCACGGAATTACGAGCTTCTTTGACGTCGGAGATGGGATATGCCATCAGCTCATGGTTGAGCACGGGCTCGCCCTTCCAGGCACCTTGGTCGTCGGAGCGGATTCGCACTCTTGCACATACGGAGCATTAGGAGCTTTCGCAACAGGAGTGGGTGCGACCGACATCGCAGAGGTGTTTGCAACAGGAACGCTTTGGTTGAAGGTGCCTGAAACGCTGAAGATAGTGCTCAGCGGAAAACTCCGAGACCGCGTAAGCGCCAAAGACGTGATTCTTAACATTGCAAGGATTATGGGGGCCGATGGCGCGTCGTACAAAGCTCTGGAATTTTATGGAGCAACGACGGCCGACCTAACCTTGGAAAGCAGACTTACTCTGAGTAATATGGCAGTCGAAGTAGGCGCGAAAGCAGGCATCGTGCCCCCCGATCGCAAGACTTTTGCGTACCTCAGGCACCTTACACCACAAGTGGAGTACCAGCCATGCTATTCTGATGACAATGCCGTGTACGCCGATGAGCTGAACGTCAAGGTCGATGACTTGGGCCCTCAGGTCGCTTGTCCGCATCAGGTGGACAACGTTAAGGATGTCGAAGAGGTAGTGGGCACAGCTATTGACCAAGTGTTCATAGGTTCATGCACGAATGGACGTTTTGAAGATCTTCAGATGGCGGCGAGCATTCTACGTGGTGAGACAGTTGCCGTAAGGACGATCGTCATTCCAGCATCGAAGCTCGTGCTATTGAATTCTATACGAACGGGGGTCCTTGAGACATTAATTCAAGCTGGGGCTACCGTTTGCAGTCCCGGGTGCGGCCCATGTCTCGGCGCGCATAATGGGGTTCTAGGACGAGGAGAGGCTTGTCTTTCAACTTCCAACAGAAATTTCAAGGGGAGGATGGGTGCGGAGGGGCTTGTATACCTTGCCTCTCCCGCTACAGCCGCAGCGACGGCCCTCAAAGGCGAGATCGCTGATCCGCGACAGTTATAGAGAGATCACTTATTACTCTGTCAATCACGGGATTCACCGGCGGCGTCTCTCTTTATCTCCTCAATTTGTTCCATGAGGATCTTTTCAACGGCGTCGAGGAGATATTCAAGCGATGGGCTTCTAACCGTGAATTTTCGCGGGACACCTTTGTAGGTCACAATGTCGCCGGTACTGATAGAAATCATCGGCTCTCGCACCACAAGCGTCGCCATGAACTCGCTGGTGTCGATTTTTTCGACGTCTAGGTTCCACACTTTTTCGTCGATCTCTTGTTCAATCTCTTGCGCGCTGTGCTGGACCTTATGGGTGAGAAAAGCTATTTTTTGATTGATTAGGTATTCTTCTTGCGCTGACAATAGCAATGACATAGCAGCAACGTTGTTTCGGAACTATTAAACACTTCGTCAGGCTTTTTGCGCTCCCAGTCGAATCTGCGTGCCTTGGCAATCCCCGTATGCTTTATATCGGTACATCTTCAAGTAGACTATGATGCCCATCAGGGGAAAAGTGTGGAAATATGGCGATAATGTCAACACTGATTTGATCCTACCCGGTAAGTATCTGAGAACGACTGACGTTAACGTCTTCGCACAACACGCTATGGAGGGCACTGGTGCGGAATTTTCACCGCATGACGGAGACATAATAGTTGCTGGTAAGAACTTTGGTTGTGGGTCATCACGAGAGCAGGCAGCGCTTGCGCTCAAATACGCTAAGATCGGATGTATCGTTGCGAAATCTTTCGCTCGGATCTTTTTCAGAAATGCAATCAATGTAGGCTTGCCAATTATCGAAGCAGACGTCCTTGATTCTGTTGCAGCGGGTGATGAGATTGAGGTCGACTTATCTTCGGGACTTGTGAGAACCCGCAGCAGGGTCGTACGAGGTGAGGAGCTTCCCAAATTTTTGCAGGAGATCCTCGAAGATGGTGGCTTAGTCGAACATAGAAAGAGGCACCCGCGCACCGCGAGTCCGGCCGTAAATGAGCCTTAACGGGTCTGGGCGGATTCAGCGAGCGGTTTGTTACTCAATGCACATGAGAATCGCTGTTGCTGAGGGAGATGGGGTCGGCAAAGAAGTCGTACCCCCTTGTGTTGAGATTCTTAGTCTATTACTGAACGATCCGGAATTCATCCACGTTGACATAGGCTACGCCAAATGGGCTAGAGAAGGCACACCAATAACCAATGCGGATATCGATTTAATTGCACAAGCCGATTGCATGCTCTTGGGGGCTGTAACCAGCGTTCGAGGGAGCAGCGTGCTCGTCAGACTACGAAAAACACTCGATCTCTTCGTGAATCTACGACCTTTTCGATCTTACTCTCTAACCCCTTACGAATTGAACCTTACTATAATACGAGAGAACCTCGAGGGGTTGTACTCCGGCATCGAAGAGCTCTCTGAAGACACTGCCGTCACGCAGCGAGTGGTTACTCGAGCTAATGTGGAAAGGCTTGCGTCGTTCGCGAGCACCTTGCGCAACGTAAAAACAGTAACGATCGTGCATAAGGCAAACGTGCTCAAGTCGGATATTTTCTTTCGAGATGTCTGCGTGCGTGTTTTGCAGCAGCAAAACGTGCCCTATAACGAGATGTACGTCGACACAGCTGCATACAATCTTATACGACACCCTGAAACCTTCGATCACATCCTGACGTCGAATTTATTTGGCGATATTCTGTCCGATGAAGCTGCAGCGCTTATCGGAGGCCTCGGACTTTGTCCGAGTGCGAACATCGGCCCGAAATTCGCCATTTTTGAGCCGGTGCACGGATCGGCGCCCCACATCGCTGGGCGCGGCATAGCAAACCCAATAGGGGCTATTCTGAGTGCCACAATGCTGCTTGAATGGGCAGGCGAATGCGAAAAAGCCTCCTTAGTAGACGTTTCGGTCAAGCAGACGATAAGCAAAGGCATCACGACGCGGGACATAGGCGGCACGAGTTCGACTAACGAGGTAGCGCGCGAAATAATACGCAATATAAGGTGACGACGTGATTTTTCCCGATCATTGTAAGGACGTCGCGGTAAGAGAATGCGATGATGAAACATCTCCGCCAACAGCAGGTGAGCACATCTACTTCTCATCGCGCTATGTCGTGCTGTTTTGGCAAGGAAAAGTCGAAGTTTACGGACTCGAATTAGAGGGGAACGGCTTAATCCGAACGATATCGAAGGCCAACAGGATTGCAGGCTTTGCCGAAACTCTAGTGTATCGACGCAAGATCGACATCTTCAACAGAAGCAGGCTAATTGCCATCGCAACCCGACTGTGTAAGCCCCCGATAAAAGCAGTCGTGTATCAAGGATTTGATCTTCACTGGACGTTCGTTTATGACCCCGACCCCACCAGCGTAACCGAGATTGAGGTATTCGACGTATCCCCTCCAGATCCACCATACCTCATCTCGCTCATCAAGAAACTCGACAGTGCTGGCATTTTTGGAGACCTATCCGTGCGTTTTACGCCAGTCATACAAGATCTAAGAAGTGCACGCAGCGCTACGATTTATCCGTGTTCAGCGTCAGGAATTGGGCCAAACTGCCTCAACAACCGCGACATTCACGTCGGTGAACACGCCGTTCTACTGGGGTGCGACATTTCGAAACAAGTACTTGAAGCGCGAGTCCACGGGCTGGAATTCGAACACGTCAACATCTGTCCGACGAAAACAATAAGACCGAGCAAACCCTTCATTGCAAAATGTTGCAAGTCAGCGAGGGTCGGACCCACCGAACTTTTTGGAGAGAAGGGTTACGTCGTTCATTGGGGTGCAAATCCATATGAGGTCGCCTCTGCTGTTAGAGATCTCGCAAACGCGATACGTTGATTCGTTCGCGTGCACCAAAATAGCCCCTCATTTGGCAGAAGTGCGGAGGGAGGGATTCGAACCCACGAATGCCTTCGCAACAGGATATCTCAAACAACGGTTCTTAAGTCCTGCGCCTTTGACCTGGCTTGGCTACCTCCGCCCTATGTTGACATACCGCACGGACATATAAAAGCCTATTTTTTAACTGGATAGCACTTTTGCTGTTGCATCCGCGGGCCTCGAAGGAGATTCTAGTACGCCCGCCCAAGAGGCTCTCTGTCCAAAGCTAATACGCCGTCGACCATTATTACTAGATGTTGTTCAGTGCGGCGCTGCAGCTCTTGAACTGCTGCACGCCAAACTTGATAATTCCACTTTTCGTATAGAGTTCGTCCCACAATTCCAACAAGCAGTCAAATTAGATAAACGTAGAGTAGCCCCTACCGAACTTCGTGCATAGCCCCTATGGTCTGCGGTTAACGTCATACGGAACTATTCTGCAAACCAAATGCCAGAATACCCCACCCCTGCGAAACACAGAGACAACGGATCACGAGGTAGCCCGTGGACCTTATGCATCGATTGATGATTATGGTTCTGTCATTTTTTGGAATTGGGTGACACGTTCAATGCTGCGGTGAGGAGCAGGCTTACCATAATCAGACGAGTGGATGCTCCGGTCGGGATTTGAACCCGAGTCGTTGGCTTGCTTCACTGCTAAAGTTCGAAAGGCCAACATGATTGGCCGGACTACACTACCGGAGCTTGGGCATTCGAAAGTGTTGCTGAATAACGCAAAGCACGGCGTATTTTCACAACGCTTGCTGACTACGATTCGCCTTATAAAATATATTTGTTTCTGACCTGTGCACAGCGCAGTCCTGAGCTTATAAGCCCTTGACTAAATAAACGGATTTTTGACAGCTCCCCGAAGAGCTCATTTTTTTAGAGCACGTCAAGATCCTCGCATTCTCAAATGCGAGTTCCATCAAAAGAATTAAGAAACCTCTGCACAAAGAATCCTCGAGCTGCTTGCCGTATCACAGCTTGTTTGCATAAGCGGAAGATTGAAACGAGGAACTATGCGACTATTAATCACAGGTGGCGCGGGCTTCATAGGCAGCAATTTCGTCCACTATATGTTGTCTAAACACAGTGAAGCAGAAATCGTAGTCCTGGACAAACTGACGTACGCAGGCAATATGAGCAGCCTCAAAGACGTGCTAGCTGATATTGAATTCGTCAAAGGCGATATTTGCGATGAGACAATTGTCAAGCAGTTGCTAAAAGATTGTGACTGTGTTATCAACTTTGCGGCTGAGACGCACGTCGATAGATCAATTACGAGTTCAGCTGCCTTCGTTCAAACGGATGTCCTCGGGACTCACGTCTTGTTAGCAGCGGCTAAAGATTACTCAATTGAGCGATTCGTTCAGATATCAACAGATGAAGTGTACGGAAGCATTGATCGCGGATCATTTAAGGAGACGGATCCGTTGCATCCGTCAAGTCCCTATGCAGCAAGCAAGGCTGGAGCAGACTTGTTGGCGTCATCCTATTTCACGACGTACGGTTTTCCCTGCGTTATTACCCGCAGCTCGAACAACTACGGACCGTATCAGCACCCCGAGAAACTGATCCCTCGCTTTGTTACAAGCGCTATGAGGAACCAGGAGCTGACCGTTTACGGCCAGGGAGACAACGTCCGAGACTGGATACACGTTTCAGACAACTGTGCAGCGATAGACTGCGTTCGCCAAAGGGGCAAAACGGGCGAGACGTATAATATTGGCGCTGGAAACGAGAAGAGCAACTTAGATATAACCAAAGCCATACTGCAGCTAACGCGAAAGCCTTCAACGCTCATTGCCTTCACAGCGAACCGGCTCGGACACGACCAGAGGTATTCCTTAGACTGTTCGAAGATAAAGTCTCTTGGATGGCAACCCAAGATTTCATTTGAAGACGGATTGACACAAGTCGTTCGGTGGTATCAAGAGAACGAGTGGTGGTGGTCCCCGCTAGTTTGAAAACGGCCTGCCCGCGAAACATAAGCAGAAGCGTTTGCGAAAAGCTGCGTCTCAAAGGGCCCTGATATATCGAACCATCGATTCAAAGATAGCGTTCCCATCAGTAGAACCGAGAAGTTTCTCTGACGCTCGTTCGGGATGCGGCATCATCGCAAGCACGTTTTTTTCTAGATTACTTATTCCAGCGATGTTATCGAGCGAACCGTTGGGGTTTGCAGCCAAAGTGGGGCGTCCAGTATCATCAACGTACCTAAAAACGACCTGATCGTTTTCGTAAAGCTCTTTGAGCAACCGGGGTTCAACGACGTATCGCCCCTCTTTGTGAGCTATAGGAAGATCAACGATCGCGTTCGAAAGTTCCGTGAACGGAGATTTGCCGACAGTTCTAAGCTTTACCCGCCTGCAAATGAACTTCGGATACTGATTCAAAGTGAATGTGCCGGGAACCAAGTGCGACTCGCTAAGGATTTGGGCACCGTTGCATATGCCTAGTACAGGCTTCCCATCAGCTGCCATCTGTGCAACCGACTGCATAATCTTGGTTCGTGCCGCAATTGCGCCTGCGCGCAAGTAGTCACCGTATGAAAACCCTCCTGGGATGATTGCGCCGTCAAAACTTTTTAGGGTCTCTTTGTACCAGACAAGTTCTGCACCTACGCCCAAATTGTTCAGCGCTTTTTGAACGTCCAGATCACAGTTACTACCACCGAACCGAAGAATGGCGATGTTCATCTGTCTCTTCTCGACTATTTCGTTATGCGTACGTCATAGTCGTGTATGATGGGATTCGCGAGCAGCCTTTGGCACATTCCGTTAACGAGGTCAGTTGCGTTCTCACGGGAATCTGCTGTGAATTCGAGTTCGTAGGTGGCTGCTTGTTTGACCGATTGACACTCATACCCAAGATGCTTGAGAGCATTTTTTATCGTCGTAGCTTCCGGATCAAGCATGCCATTCTTGAGCTTAATGGTGATCTCAGCGCGATAAAGCATAGCAGTTACTGTTGGATCATAATAGTTAAACATTGGTGCTGATCTGAATGGTTGCTAACCAGCTAGGCAAGCGCGGTCGAAGCATCCCATCTGGCCCGCTTCTGATTGCCGGAAAAATCAAACCAAACGTTGGTGCGCGTGGCTTGGCAGACGGCAGGTGAATCGGGCTGTTTGACCTAAGAACGAGCGTCCGCGGGCTTTCGCTGGGTTACCTCTGGCTTTTACCGACACGCGTCAAAACGAGCACGGCAATCGATATGCCAACGATTGAAGGAATCGCTTCAAAACCGGGCACCCCCGCGGCTTTGGCCGAAACGCTTGGGTTGATAGCCGTTGAATTGGCTGTAGGTGTGGGCGTGGTTGAAGGATTGCCTGTCGCCGAGGAGGACGAGAACGGCGTTTGAGCGAGCACCTGTCGTTGCAGAGCAGTCACCTGACTAGCCGACAGCTCTGCGTTTTGTTTGACAATAACCCTACCTTGAGAGTCCGTGAATACAATGAGTGGAGGTTTGCTATAGTTATATAGCGTTCCTTGTTCAGTCCCGACCACGTTTATGTTCACGAAGTTCGACGAAAGTTGAATAACTTTACCATCGGTCCAGGTGTTTTGATCCATGTTTCTGCATCGAGGACACCAGTCTTCGTGAATGTATATCATCACGGGCTTATTTTCCTCGGCTGCAGCTTTCATCCCTGTCGGGTAATCATAAACCCACGGCATCTCATTTTGGGCTTTGACGCTGACCGACAAAGAGGAACTTGCTATAACAAAAAACACAGCCAGCACCGTCATTAGGGCCATGAAACGGCTCACGAAACGCACACTGACCTACAGGACAACTGTGCTATTTAACTTTTGTTGATCAGAGTGTCGTGCATTACTGTCCCAAGCCAGCGCGCTCGCGCTGCAACCAGCTAGTTTTGGCGTTGCTAAACGTTTCAAACGACGTGCGACTCGCATTCGAAATTAAAATGCCTGAGCGCGGACGGAGATTCCGCGATAACTTATTCAACACCTACGCGCACATTCAACGTGAATCGGCGTGAAAATAATTCAAGCCTCCTCTTACTTCTATCCGCACATCGGCGGAGTCGAAACTCACTGTCTTGAGCTTTCGCAAAGCTTACGGGACCTTGGGCACGAGGTGATTGTTTTGTGCGCCGAAGTCCCCAAGTCTAGGCCAAGTGAGGTCTTGAGCGGACTCACTGTGCACAGATTTCCGGCTGTGAATCTGCCATATATCCCCTATATGTACGCTCTGCGCCGACGCATTGCACAGTTCAATGCCGATGTCGTGCATTCGCACTATCCCCCGCCGTTCATTTCTTATGGAGTGGTCAAAGGCCTACCGCACGTCCCACACGTGCTCACTTACCACTGCGATCTCGAAATTCCCGACAACATGGCGAATCTCAGAATTCCGAACATCTGCAAATACCTTGTGGATGAAGTCAACACAGCCGTATATGCAAAGCCGATCCTCGACAACGTCGCGCAGATAATCGCTACAACTGAATCTTACGCGCGAACTTCCTCTGTGCTGCGAGATTATCGCTATGAAATCGTGCCGAATGGTATTAGACTTGAGACCTTTGACAGACATTTACTCGGCTTAAACGGTGAAAACAGGCGCCACCAGATACTCTTCGTTGGTCGACTAAGCTCCGTGAAAGGCGTCGACTATCTTGTCAAAGCCGCCAAGATCGTACTAAGCCAAGTAAGCGACGCGACTTTTGTAATCGTCGGCGATGGAGAAGAGCGAGAACGACTAAAAAGACTCGCTAGAGGCTATGAAGATCGAATCAAATTCTGTGGGCACATATCAAGAGCCGCCCTTCTAAAGCTCTACACAAGCTCTGCGGCACTAGTCCTTCCCTCTTTTACGCGCCTCGAGGCTTTCGGGTTAGTTCTTTTAGAAGCGATGGCATGCGAAACGCCAGTGATTGCTTCCAGGATTCCGGGCGTGCTCGACGTCGTTGGCGAAGGCGGTTTGCTAGTAACGCCTCGAGATCCTTCTTCCCTTGCAAATGCCATTCTAAAGATTTTCGAAAACCCTACAAGCGCAAGATCCATGGGTAAAAACGGTCGCCGGCGCGTTGAACAGAAGTATGATTGGAAAATCATCGCGCAAGAGATCCTTGACCTTTATGCGAATGTGGTAGACGCGTGAACGAAAGAAGATGCTTCAAGAACGACGACTTAATATACGTTAATCGAATTTTCTTCTTAAATGAAAGTTTGCGCCGTCGTTCCGGTCGCGCCGTCAGAACCGAACGCACTTATCGAAAGATCAATCAAGAGCCTAGGCGATTTAGACTGCAGTGGTTTCGATTTTGAAGCGTACTACGTCATCGACAGCAGCGGAAAAGACTATGGCCCTTTGTTCGGATTACTGCCGCCGCATTTCCACATAGTGATCCGAAATGGCAACAGAGGACGCCGGGCTGGCGCTATCAACGACATTATGAACGTGACAGAGGGTGCAGACTGCATTGCGCTATTCGATGTCGATAGCCGACCCGACGCTGATTTTTTGGCAGTGTGTATGCGTGAACTCACGGCGACAAGCGACGGGGTGCTTGCAAGTGGCTGCCGCTACGTGACTAATAAGGTAAACACCCTTACCAAGATCGTTTCAATCGAATACAAGTTTTTCTGTGACATCTATCGTTTTTCCAGGTGGTCAAGGGGCTTCATGCAGTTCAACGGCGTGATAGGGGTGTCAAAAGCACCCTTTCTAAGGGCGACAGGTTTTGATGAACGTTGTCCATGTGAGGATCTAGACATTAGCGAGAAGATATATCTCTCGGGGAACCGCGCACTGCTCGCCAAGACAAAGGTGGGGGAACAATCTCCTACTTCCGTTCAAGACTTGTACAACCAAAGAGTTCGATGGTTCCGCGGTGCTGTCGAGGGGCTTCGAAAGTATCTTGGTCCAATGTTCGTCGCTCGCGTTCCTACCGTAGTGAAAGTGACGTGGCTCGGCTCGCTGACGATCCCATTTTTTTCATACTTAATGGCGCCTTTTGTCTTTATATATTGCAGAGCAATTAGGGTAGAAAGTGATAGCTTATCGGAATCATTCAAAATCCTGCTCGGCTTAGCTGGGTACGCCTGCTTGATGACGCTCTGCGGGATCGTGGCCGTCGGACAGCATCTAACTTCCCGCAAGTGTGAGTGGACCGAGGTAGCCAGATCAGAAGTCTAGCTACTGGGGGGGGGCAGATCTTGAACGGCATGCGAACGTGGCTTGCGATTTCACTGACGTTCAGCATAGTCTCGATCCTCGCACTCCTATTGTTCACGATCACGCCGGGCCAGTTGCGTAGCCTTATACAAATTCACCCAGCCTTCTTGGCCGCCGCATTGATCTTTCAGTTCAGTTCGTGGCTCGTATGGGGCGCCCGACTGAAGACCATGTCAGAAGCGGTAGGAGGCGAGCTCCCGTTCAGAAAATCGGTCGAGATCGTCTTGTCAAATCTGTTTGCCGCAGCAATCACTCCGGGACACGCCGGTGGGGAAGTTACCAGAATTCAGCTGTTGCGAGGCTGTAAGCTATCCGTGGGGGATGCCTCTGCGGTCGTCCTCGGAGAAAGAATGCTAGATGCACTTTTCTTAGGCATAGCCGCCCCGATCGCATTTCTGCTGTTTACTCGGTACGTGCAGAGCACGCCCGGGATCATAGCCCTTTTCGGGGCCGCAGCCCTAGTTTTCGGTTTACTCTTTTTCATCATCCTTTATGTTATGGCAAAGCCAAAAAAGGTGAAGTCTTTAGTGACAAAGGTACGCTGGCTGTTCGTCAAAGTGAGAGGCGCTGACAAGGCTGACAGAGCCATGCAAAAGGCTTTGCGAGAGATCGATGTCTTTCACAATAGCTCTAAGCGCTACTTGAAGGATGAACGACGAGCTTTGGCCAAAGGTTTTCTTTTTACGATGGCGTTTTGGCTTCTGCAGTTTTCCATTGCTTCGCTTATTCTCGTCGGCCTCGGATCACAGCCGTGGATTTTGGCGTCCTTTTCTGCCCAGACAGTCCTAATGATGATCGCCATGATTCCACTGACGCCGGGAAACAGCGGCATAGCCGAAGTGAGCACGGCGGCGATTTATTCAGTCTTCGTGAGCACGTCAGTTCTCGGCATCTTCATCCTAGGTTGGAGAGTGATTACTTACTATCTAAACATAGTCGTAGGTGGACTGGTGAGCATAAAGATCCTACAAGATCGACCAGTAGTGGAAGGAGCAGTTGAGGGGGCCGCCCAAGAGGCACAATGAATGGCAGAGGTCAAAAGCTGACCACTCTCCACTTGATGAGCACGCCGTCGCCTATTTGACGGATCTCTTGCAGATTCAGCTTAACGAAGTCGTTGGTCAGGCCCTCTCCATCGACCAGCGTTGGCGCTGCACTGCCCCCAATAATGATGTTCCCAACGTATGTGTAAATTTCATCGACTAAGCCCAAACTTAAAAGGGCGAAATTGAGCGTTGCGCCGCCCTCCACCAAGAGGGATTTCACTCCCTTATCCTTCAAACGCCCGAGCAGTGCTGCCAGATCCACTTTGCGCTCTCCGACAACAAGTATTTCGGCCTTTGTTTCGAGCGCTTCTATCCTGTGACATGGGGCCTGTCGCGACGTCGCTATAAGTGCATTTGGTCCCAAAACGGCCGCAGTCGGTGGCGTTCGTGCCCGGCTATCGACCACCACTCGCAGGGGACTCGCAGTTCTGCCCTGGTCCACTCGCGTGCGCTTGAGCCCCACCGACTTTATGGTAAGCTTCGGATCGTCCGCAAGAACAGTCCCCACCCCAACCATGACAGCATCAACATTCGCTTTTAGTGCATCAACTCGCCGCAGGTCGTCTTCCCCAGAAATGCGCACTTGTTTTCTCGCTACTGTGGAGATTTTGCCGTCGGCACTCATTGCTGAATTAATAAAGACATATGGTCTCATCGACTAGCCTCAATTGATCAATGTATATTAATATCTGGTTCATATCCTATACAATAGCGGCATGCAAAAATACGAGTTTCTAGAGCACACAGCCGATGTAACTTTTAAGGCTTACGGAAGAGACTTGAACGAACTATTCGAAAATGCGGCAGAAGCTCTCGAAAGCACAATGGTTCTCCTCGATGAAGTGGAGCTTGACAAGACTTGCACCATAGGGATAGGTTCCGACTCTTACGAGAACTTGCTTTACGACTGGCTCGCGGAGCTTCTGATCACGTTTGAAATCGGCCGCTTTGCTGTTAAGAAATATATCGTCAGAATTGTGGGCTTGTCGTTAACTGCCGATTGTCTGGGCGAAAGATTAGATCCAATCAGGCATAGACTAAACGCAGAAGTAAAGGCAGTGACATATCATGATCTAGCAGTCACGAAAAATGACATTTATCACGCAGAGGTAACGCTGGACGTATAGGGGGTTCGATGGCTTTCGAAGAATTGGTCAAACTAGGTGAGTATGTTTGGGAAGTGCCGCAGGACGCAGCGCTGAGGATGCGTGTCCCTGGTCGAATCTTCTTGTCTGAAGTCCTTATGCAATACCTCGAGAGGGGAGCGATACAACAAGTGGCGAATGTCGCGACGCTGCCCGGAATCCAGAAATGGTCGCTCGCGATGCCTGATGTGCACACGGGGTATGGTTTTCCCATCGGCGGCGTTGCCGCGTTCGACGTTAGCGAAGGCGTCCTCTCGCCAGGAGGGGTCGGGTTCGATATCAACTGCGGTACGAGGCTCCTAGTGACGACTCTGTTCAAGGAAGAAATTGAGCCACGAATTGATGAGCTAATAACAGCACTATTTGAAGCAATTCCGTCGGGACTTGGCTCGAAGGGACCGCTGCGGCTCTCCGAAAAAGAGCTCAACGACGTGTTCTTCGGTGGGGCAAAGTGGGCCGTTAATCAGGGATATGGAAACCCTGTAGATCTGAAGCACTGCGAGAGCAATGGCTGTTTGGATGGTGCAGATCCTGCAAAAGTCAGTCCGCTGGCGAAAAAGAGGGGCAAACCCCAGCTTGGAAGTCTAGGAAGTGGAAACCACTTCTTAGAAATTCAATGCGTTGATCGAATTTTTGATAAAAAGGCCGCAGACTTGTTTGGTTTGAAAGAACAGCAAGTCTGCATAATGCTTCATTCGGGGTCACGGGGGGCGGGCCATCAAATTTGCACTGACTACTTGAAAATGTTTCAAGCGGCGAGTCGCAAGTATTCTATCGCACTCTCCGACAAGCAACTCGCGTGCGTTCCTGCAGACTCACAAGAGGGGCGAGACTACTTCAGCGCAATGGCAGCAGCTGCCAACTACGCGTGGACAAATAGGCAAGTAATGTCATTTTGGGTGCGAGACGTTCTGGAACGGAAGTTCAACACGACAGCAACCCTCGTGTACGATGTCGCGCACAATATCGCAAAGCTAGAAAAACACACGATCGATGGAGGACGCAAGGATGTGTACGTGCACCGCAAAGGCGCCACAAGAGCATTCGACAAGGATGCGAGTTATGGAATCGAACAGCCGGTGCTCATCCCAGGCAGCATGGGGACTGCCTCTTACGTTCTGCACGGCACCAAAAAAGCAATGGGCACGACCTTCGGATCGACGTGCCACGGAGCAGGTCGAGTTCTCAGCCGGAAAGCTGCGAGACGCTCCTTGACTTGGAAAAGCGTTACAGAGGGTCTGCAGCGAAAACACATCGCGATAAAAACCCATGATCTTTCGTCAGTGCCAGAAGAGGCACCAGAAGCGTACAAGCCGATAGACGAGGTCATCGACGTCGTTTCAAAGCTCGGCATCTCAGAAGCCGTTGCGCGGCTCACCCCTATGGGGGTCATCAAGGGCTAGCGCTAGCGATCTCTCAAAATGAGCTGATTATGTTGGCAACATGGGCGCAGCGACCTTTGCGCGCAGGTTCAGCGATAATATTATAGGCACTAGTAGCTACATGGTAACTGGGCTAGCTCGGATGGCTCGGCGTCCTCTGTAACCCAAAAACGTCGATAAGTGGGGAGCGAAACAGAAGGAAGGCATTTTAGCAGCTTGACCATCTTGTAATTCAGACAATGAAGTTCCGTCCTGCGGGGTCAACGGCCGTGTGTTGCTGATTGGAGAACCAGCGGCATACGCTCACCGTGAGCACCGGTTCAGGCCCGGAAGGGAGCAAACCTATTGCGGACGCGTGACGCTCGGAGGGTCGCGGGATAGAGAATGCGTTGGGAGCTCTGACAGGCTGCGGAGTGACAACCTTTCTGTGCGCCCACACCCGCTGTTGGGGTAGCCAAGCTTGGTCTACGGCGCTGGTTTGCTAAACCAGTGTCCCTCCGGGACTCGTGGGTTCAAATCCCACCCCCAGCGCTTTCTGTGCGCTTCGTTTCCGTGAAGCCGCACCGGTCCTTCGAGCTACGCACAAAAGCGTATTCAGCATGCTAGTTATAAATACGATGATTGGTTAAAATGCCACACACGCGAGGTATTGATGTGCCCAAGGATGACAAGGAACAGCCAGAACACGACGAGATCAAGTATATAGTAAGAATCGCGCTAACGGATCTGGACGGAAAGAAAGCAGTCCAGTACGCACTCACAGGTTTGAAAGGCGTTGGTATACGAACAGCGCGAATTCTGACTCAAAGCGCCAACGTAAATCCTACAGACACGATGGGCTATCTGGATGATGAGCAAATAGAAAGGCTGAGGGATTCGGTCGCTAGTTTTGATCAGCACATTCCGGCTTGGATGTTCAACTACCGGAAAAGTCCCGTCACGGGCGAGAACCAACACCTTTTAGGCTCTCAAGTAGATATTACGCTTCGCGAAGATCTTAATCGAATGAAAAAGACCCGAAGCTACGCAGGGATTCGCCACGAAAGAGGACACAAAGTCCGTGGTCAGAGGACCAAATCGACAGGACGCAGAGGGGCAACGGTAGGCGTACAACGCAAAAAGCGGTAATACTAGAAGGTGAGAGAGATGGGGTATCCTGGCAAAAGCAGAAAAACGTTTGATAAGCCCAGTCACCCATGGCAGGGAGCAAGGATCGGCGAAGAAGCCGAGCTCGTAAGAACTTACGGTTTGAAAAACAAGAGAGAAGTCTGGAAAGTCGAGACGACGTTGAGGAAGTATCGACGTGAGGCGCGGAAATTGCTCTTCGACATTCAAGAGGTTGGTGAACGTGGCGAGCACGCAAAGTTTGAGATGGAAAAATTCCTCGACAGATTAAAACGTATAGGTCTGATCAAATATGACTCGTCTCTGGACGACGTGCTCACCTTAGCAAGTGAAGATTTAATGGAGAGGCGGCTACAAACCCAGGTCCAGAAGCAAGGTTTAGCCAATTCTGCCAAGCACGCGAGGCAACTTGTTGTCCACGGACATGTCGCAGTCGCAGGACGCAGAGTAACCGTTCCAAGCTACGTTCTCCCCATAAGTGAACAAGCGCTCGTCGGATACTACGTCGGATCCCCGCTCCGCGAAATTGACGGTTCCGAGAAGCAAGCGAGCGACGGAGCGTGACATAGAATATGGCCGAGCGAAAGTGGGGAATCGCCCATATCTTTGCATCATTTAATAATACGATTATCACCATAACAGATCTTAGTGGCGCCGAGACCATAGCAAAATCATCAGGGGGCATGGTGGTGAAGCAAGACCGCAATGAAAGTTCGCCTTATGCTGCCATGCAGCTTGCCACGAGCGCAGCCGAACAGGCATTGGAGAGGGGCGTCCTCGGTGTTCACGTAAGGGTACGGGCCCCCGGCGGGAATGGACAGCGGAGCCCCGGTCCGGGAGCGCAAGCTGCGATAAGGGCACTTTCAAGAGCTGGGTTAAAAATAGGGAGAATAGAAGATGTAACCCCGATCCCTCACGACGGCACGCGGTCGCCCGGAGGCAGAAGGGGACGCAGGATCTGACATTTCGGATACAACATGGATTTAGAATTCCTTGAACTCACAGACAGACGGGCGCGTTTCATAATTTCTGGTACGGCACCAGCGTTCGTGAACAGCATTAGACGAAGCATGATGGCTGACGTCCGAGCAATGTCGATCGATGATGTCAACTTTTACAACAACACGTCAGTTCTGTTCGACGAGATGCTTGCGCTTCGTCTAGGACTCATTCCGCTCACAGGAGGGAAACACTATCTCTCCCCGTCTGAGTGTTCCTGTAACGGGGAAGGATGCTTTCAATGTCAGGTGTCCATGACACTAAACGTGCAGGGGCCCGCTACAGTCTACTCAAGGGACCTGGCGTCCGCTGATGCGGAAGTGGTTCCCGCTGACGGCAACATACCCATAATAAAGCTTTTTGAGGGCCAACAACTGCTGCTTGAAGCAATTGCACGAAAAGGCAGCGCCAAAAACCACGCTAAATTTCAGTCGGCAATCGCGACAAGCTACAAGTACTTGCCAAAGTTTTCTGTGCAAGAGTGCAACGGATGTAAAGAATGTGTCGAGGCCTGCCCCAAAGGTATCATCCGGTACGAAAATGGATCCGTGCACATCGCTGACGAACTTGAGTGCACCCTTTGTAATTTGTGCGTCGAAGCTTGCGACACACACGCGATCTCAGTCATCGGCGACCCGCAGCGTTTTGCGTTCTATACAGAGTCAGACGGATCAATGAGTTGCATAGATCTATTGACGATATCAGTTGAGTCTTTGATGAATAGGGCCAGCGAATTAGCTACGTACCTCAAAGCGTTTGGGTAGGCGGGGGTTGCCAAGCTTGGTCAAAGGCGCTAGGTTGAGGGCCTAGTCTCATAGGAGTTCGTGCGTTCAAATCGCACCCCCCGCATTGGAAATGCTTGACAGGAGATAGCATGGCAAAGCACAGCATACGGAAGACCAATCCTCAGTTGATGTTACAGATAGACGCCTTCAAAGCGCATGCACGACAGCATCAAGCAAATATTTGGAGAGACATTGCTAGAAGGTTAGAGGCGCCATCGAACAACTATGCCAAAGTCAATTTAAGCCGGCTCAACCGGCATACGAACTCGGGCGATACAGTTATAGTCGCTGGTAAAGTGCTTGGCGCAGGATCAATCGACCATCCGATATCTATAGGTGCGCCGAGTTTTAGTGATAGCGCACGGTCAAAAATCCTCACGGCAGGAGGGACCGTCTTGTCGCTCGATGAAATCGCCCACGTATCCCCAAAGGGCAGTCACGTGAAGATCATACGTTAAGATATAGGAGAGACAGATTTGTGACAGTAATTGACGCTAATGGGCTAATACTTGGGCGTCTTGCCAGCATCGTCGCTCAAAGACTGTTATGCGGCGAAGAGATCGACGTTATTAACGCGGAAAGCGCGGTAGTTTCAGGGTCGGCAGAAACCACCCTGTCAAAGTATCAAATCCTGCGAAAAAAAGGCTCCAAAGAAAAAGGACCATATTTTCCTAAGCGTTCAGACATGATTCTACGACGTACTGTTCGAGGGATGTTGCCGTATAAAAAATCAGCCGGCAGAGCGGCATTCGAACGGCTACGAGTTTACATTGGAACGCCGGCCGAGCTTTCCAGTGTCAATGCTGAAACGCTTGAACGCGCGCAAAAATCAAGATTGAGCACCATTAAGGTTGTGGAGCTAGGAAAGATCTCCCAACAACTTGGGGCTAAGAAATAGGATAAGATACATGGGCCAAAAAACAATCAACTCAAGCGGCAAACGAAAAACCTCAATCGCACGGGCTTCTTTCAAAGAAGGACAAGGCGTGGTGAGGATCAACAAAAAGCTTCTCAACGTAGTTGAGCCCGCGCTTGTGCGAGAGAAGATCCAAGAACCGTTGAATATTGCCGGCGAGTTGGCAAAAGGACTTGATATCAGCGTGACCGTCCGAGGTGGAGGAGTCTTCGGACAGGCCGACGCAGCCCGCACAGCAATAGCTCGGGGATTAATCGACTGGACGAACGATCTGAGTATTAAGGATCTATTTCTGAAACAAGACCGAACACTGCTTGTGAATGACTATCGACAGAAGGAGCCAAAGAAATTTGGCGGTCGAGGTGCGCGAGCGCGGCGACAAAAATCCTACAGATAACCAGGCTAAGAGATGATACCCGTAAGATGCTTTACGTGTGGCGCAGTGATATCGAAACACTGGGATCAGTACAAGGAGCGCATAAGTGCTGGAGAAGATCCAAAGATGGTTTTGGATGATCTTGGCGTAAAGCGATACTGCTGTCGTAGAATGCTTCTGACACACAAAGAGCTTGTTGATATTTTTGCTCCGTATCAATGACAAGGGGTTGTGGGGTAGCCTGGATATCCTACGGCGTTCGGGACGCCGTAACCTGAGTTCGAATCTCAGCAACCCCATGCAGGCCCTTTAAAAATGGAGGGGAGTCATTGAAAGAAGTTACTGAAAAACTTACTCGTTATGAAAGGGCCAGAATCGTCGGGGCGCGAGCTTTGCAGATTTCTATGGGCGCCCCCACATTGATAGAGTCGAACACCACAGATCCTATAGACATGGCACTAGAAGAACTCAAGAAAGGGGTCATTCCGATAACGATAAAGCGTCGAGGAACCGCACGATGAACTCGATCGAGGCGGTATCTGTAAGTAAGGTATTCGACATAAACGCGACCGACGCGGCCGAAGTAGAGATAGTGACCACGAGCGGCTACGGCCGGTGCTCTTTTCCGGCGCCGGGGGAAGCTATCAGAAGGGCGCGAGAACAAGTGCCTACTCTCATCGGCAGGGAAGTGAGTCAGCAGGCAGAAATCGACGAAGTGCTACAGGGTATCTTTTCATTGCCGAATATGAGCATGGCGTTCTCAGTTGCAATTGCAAATGCAGCAGCGGCTTCTCTGGGGGTGCCGCTATATCGCTACCTCGGAGGCTTCTTTGCGAATGCTATGCCCTACCCTCTGCTAAAAATCTTTAGCGCCGATGCCGATTATTTTGGTATTCCAATAGGGGCCGGCTCATTTGCCAGCGCAATTGCTTCGCTAGCAAGCATCCATCGAGAGCTCAACAATCTGGACATCCGTGGAGACTCTGCTCATACTGGCATTTTGAATCGGTTGACTAGAATCATAGACGGCGTGAGTAGCAGGTTCGGCTTCGAGGTCAAGCTAGGAATGGATTTCAAAGCCTCGAAGTATGCGCAGGGCAAGATTAGTTTTGCGCACCATGCCTCCACGACGGGAACCAGCCGACTGCAGTACCTGATAGATCTCGCCCGCCAGTACGATCTGTATTACATCGAAGATCCCTTCGACCGAACAGAATCTGAGTTTCAGCGGCAGCTAATCGATGAGCTAGGTGTGACGTGTCTGATAGCGTCAGACGGGGATGTCGACACGACAATTGCAGATGCGCGTTCCCCGAAGAGTCGTGGGGAGACTAACCTTGCATTAATTGCGCCTACAGGTACGGTTTCGGGCGTTTTCGAAACGTACTCCCGGGAGAAAGCCGATGGCCGCAGCTGCGCTTTGCTCACTGATAATTCTACGACGTGCGACGTATCACCGTCGCAGCTGGCCGTTGCTTTGTCCGCTCCTTTTGTCAAACTAAGCATCAAGGGCAGACAGAGCACTGCAAAAATCAATGAACTTATACGAATAGAACAAGAACTATTTGACGGATCAAGCTACAGGATGGCGAAAAAACCGATCTAAAGGAGGTGGATCAATGGAAGAGACCACGGAATACAAATCTCTCATACCCGTTGACGAATACTTAGCTGCAGGTGTGCACATAGGCACCCAGCAAAAAACGGAAGATATGAAGCGCTTTGTCTATCGCGTTCGAGCAGACGGACTTTATGTGCTGGACGTGAAGGCTACAGACGAGCGCATAAAAATTGCAGCCAATTTTCTCAGTAAATTCGACCCGGCCCGCATACTTGTGGTTTCAGCACGGCAATACGGTCAATTTCCCGCAACAATGTTTGCTAAAGTAACAGGAGCAAAATCAGTTGTGGGACGCTTTATACCAGGCACGTTGACAAATCCGGAGTATCGCGACTTCGTTGAACCAGACGTCGTTGTCGTGACTGACCCCATTGGAGATTCACAAGCCGTTAAGGAAGCTGTGGATGTCGGCGTTCCAGTAATTGCCATGTGCGATACAAATAATATGACAACACACATTGACATCGTCATCCCCACCAACAACAAAGGACGGAAAGCGTTAGCGCTCATCTATTGGCTCCTCGCAAAGGAGATCACCAAGCTTCGCGGCCAACAGACGGACTATGCAGTCAACGATTTCGAAATAGAAATCTAAGAGAGTAGCTATGAGGAAACCTGCAAAAGCCGGGTCGTGGTACCCGAGTGACCCGCGGGCGCTGGAAGAGCTTTTGCGGAGCTTCGTTGGGAGGCCAGAACCACGTCAGCTCACGAGTGTGGTAGTTCCTCACGCGGGCTACGCTTGTTCAGGTTTGACGGCAGGAAAGGTTTTTTCGATACTTCCTAAGGCGGCCACCTACATAATCATCGGGCCAAATCACCACTATCCTGTTATTTCGGTCTCGAACGAACCGTGGCTGACGCCCCTCGGGACTGTTAGTGTGAACACTGATATTGTGGATGCACTCGATATCGACGTGAACAATGACGCCAACAAAGAGGACAATTCCATAGAACTTCAGCTGCCGTTCCTACAATTCCTATTCGACGACTTCGAAATCGTCCCCATTACCATGGGACTTCAAGGACCTGAATCGATACAGCGTGTTTTCGGGGCAATCCAAAAAGTTGCCGACGAAAACACCGTGCTTGTTGCCTCCAGCGATTTTACGCATTACGAGCCAGAGCACGCCGCGAGAACAACCGATCAGTGGGTAATAGAGCCTATTCTAAGACTTGAGTCACTAGAATTTCTTACGCGAGCTCGCTCGACCTCTGTGTGCGGCTTTGCGCCAATAGCAGTGGCCATCGAATTCGCGAAACATCGAGGCGCTAAACGAGGAGAGCTTATCGATTATTCTACGAGTGCAGACACCTGTGGTGATTCATCCGCGGTGGTCGGCTATGCAGGGATAATTATGGCCTGATGCTGAAAACGAGCCTGAAAAGAGTTTGCAGCGAGAACCTACATAGATGATAACCTGTTCAGCACCCGGCAAGATCTATCTGTTCGGAGAGCATGCCGTTGTCTACGGAGAGCCGGCGATAGCGTGCGCGATAAACTTGCGTGCATGTGTGTCAGTAGAGGTCGCATCTTCGGGCAAGATCACGATCGATGCCATGGACAAGCGCGCAAACTGCTCCAGTGAAGAGTTTAAGTACGCTTGTTGTGCCGCTCAAATAATCAAACAACTGTTTGAAACAGACTTTGGCGCTGAGATAACGATTCGGTCGGAATTGCCGCCGCGACAGGGGTTAGGCTCTTCCGCCGCCGTCACAGTTTCAACCATAAAAGCTCTCACTCAAAGTCTCGGCATTGAACTCGATAATGAAACCGTAGCGAAGATAGGCCATAAGGTCGAAAACGAAGTGCAGGGTAAGGCGAGCCCCGCAGATACCTTTGTTTCTTCAACCGGCGGTGTAGTCCTAGTAGAAGAGACCAAAACATCTCATCTCGCGCAGCTCGACATGCCGATCATAATCGGCGCGACCGGCGTTGAGAGGGCAACTCGCGACGTCATCGCCTTTGTATCTGATTTGAAAAAGAGGTACCCTTCCGTAGTGAGCGACGTGATGTCCTCGATGGGAGATATCACGCGATTGGGAGAACACAAGCTGGCTGAGGGAGACCTAGTCAGCGTAGGCGAGCTAATGAATATCAACCAGGGGCTCCTCGAGTCGCTCGGGGTAAGCGACGTTACCCTCAGCAGATTAATCTACGCAGCGAGAACCGCAGGCGCCCTCGGTGCCAAAATCACTGGCGCTGGCCGTGGAGGATGCATATTGGCAATTGCAACAGACGGCAAGGTCGACCACGTTACACAAGCTATCGCAAAACAAGGTGCACTAGCGCTGACCACGGCAATTTCTAGTTTAGGCCTGCACGTAGAGGCATAACTGGCGTGACCGACGTGATTTTGCTTAAGATCGGCGGCTCAGTATTAACTGACAAAGGGCGAGAGAGCACCCTGCGAGAAGATAACTTGCGTATGGTCGCTCGACAAATCGCCGAGGCAGAGAGTTCAGCTCTCGTTCTTGTTCACGGAGCAGGCTCCTTTGGACACCCGCAAGTTGTTAAGTACCTATCCAAAGGTCTTAGCGCAAGCGGAATGTGGAAGACCCACCGCGCCGTGCGCTCGCTAAACACCGCGTTCATAGACGAACTCCAGTCTCAAGGCGCGGCAGCATTGCCGATCCACCCACTTAATAACGTTACCCTCGACGCCGGCCGGATCACGCATTTTGATACGAACGCGTTGGAGCTGATGCTTGAAAACAATATCATCCCGGTGCTTCATGGCGATGCCGTAATGGATCGTTTAGATGGCTTCAACATCCTGTCAGGTGATCAAATAGTAGCGTTTCTCGCTCAAAGGATGCGCCCTAAAAAAATAGGAGTCGGCACAGACGTCGATGGAATCATGTATGGAGGCAGAAAACTGAACCATCTTAGCCCCGGTGAGTTTGAAAAATACCGCGATGGAATTCTCGGTTCCGGGTCGACGGACGTAACGGGGGGGATGTTGCACAAAGTTGTGGAGCTTCTGGAGATTGCTAAGTCAGGTATTCAGTCTCAGATATTCAACGCAACTTGCGACGGCAACATCACTAAGTTTTTAACGTCGCACCAAGATGTGGGTACGACCATCTCCGCGGAAAAAGAATGACAACGAACCGAAAAATCGAGCATCTAATGCTCTGTGCTGCTGAAGATGTCGAATCAGGAAGAACAGGCCTCGATGATATTAGATTCGTCCACAACGCAGTTCCTGAATTGACAAAGTCACGGATCGATACGACTGCTACATTCTTAACAAGGCAGTTCACCGCTCCCGTTTTTATAGCAGGAATGACAGGCGGACACGAAGAGACAACTGCTATCAACGCTGCGCTGTCAGAGGCCGCAGAACGACTCGGCATAGGCATTGGTGTGGGGAGTCAACGCGCAGCAATTGAACATCCTGACCAGGTCGAGTCGTTCAGCATAGTTCGAGAGCGAGCCCCCAGCGCTTTTGTGGTAGCCAACATTGGGGCCACACAAGTCAAGGAATATGATATAGAGATCATTGAACGCTTGATCGATATGGTTGACGCAGATGCATTGGCAATTCATCTAAATTTCCTGCAAGAGGCGGTCCAACCAGAGGGTAATACAGATGCTGAAGGATGCCTCGACGCGATGAAATCACTTGCCGATTCTCTTCGGGTGCCAATGATCGCCAAAGAGACGGGTGCGGGTATTTCGAAAGAAGTCGCAGCTGAGCTAAAAAAGGCAGGCGCTTCTGCAATTGATGTAGGCGGCGCTGGGGGCACGAGCTGGGCAAGAGTTGAGTCGTACCGTGCTCAGAGAGACCCCCTGCTAGAGAGGTTGGGGGCGCTCTATGCCGACTGGGGCATACCGACCGCAATCTCCATTTTGGAGTCCCGCACCTTACCCGTAATCGGAACTGGAGGGATCAGGAACGGCCTCCACGTCGCCAAGTCTATTGCACTGGGTGCATCGTTGTGCGGGATAGGCTTGCCGCTGCTAAAACCAGCATTCAAAGGGACCAAATATGTACTAAGCGAGATAATGGCGGTCGTTGAAGAATTGAAAGTTGCAATGTTCCTAACTGGATGTAAGACACTCCCTGATCTAAAGCAATGCCCGCTGGTCATTACTGGCGAAACTGGGCAGATACTAGAACAACGAGGATTCAACCTAACCGAGTTTCAGCTGAGGAGGTAGCGTTTTGGAGATAGAAGTTAACGCAATTGGCGGCTACGAAGAAGTCGGGCGCAACATGACTGCTATTCGGGTGAACGAAGACATAGTAATCATAGATATGGGCCTTAGACTCGATCGAATTGCAATTCACGAGGATGTAGAACTCGAGAAGATGCATTCTATAGACCTTATCAAGATGGGCGCGATACCAAATGACGCGATGCTAAGTAAAGCAAAGAGATCAGTCAAGGCGATAGTCTGCACGCACGGACACCTCGATCATATAGGCGCCGTCCCCAAGCTTGCACACAGGTATGAAGCCCCGATAATATCAACGCCGTTTACGGCAGAGCTCATCGCACAACAGATCCGCGTTGAGAAGAAATTCGGCGTCGAGAATCCCCTTTACACGCTTGAAGCAGGGCAGGTTTATCAAATAACTCCCGACATAGCGGTTGAATTTGTACGAGCAACGCACAGTATACCCGATCCAATATTCGCCGTTCTGCATACGCCGGCCGGTGCCCTAGTCTACGCGAACGATTTCAAGCTTGATCGGACGCCTGTTATTGGCAAACCCCCCGACTTCAAGCGCTTAAAGAGTTTAGGAAAAGACGGAGTGCTTGCGCTGATCGTCGAAAGTACTCGCGTAAAGGAGGCGGGAAAGACCCCGTCAGAACAGATAGCGAAAGACTTGGTGCGTGACGTTCTTCTCGGCACTGAAGAAGAAGGCAACGGAGTGCTCGTAACTACGTTTTCGTCACATATAGCCCGCGTTAAGACGATCTTCGAAGCAGCTCGCGAGATGGACCGGCGCCCGCTCGTCCTAGGTCGCTCTATGGAACGATACCTAGGAACTGCAGAAAAAATGGGATACGTTGAGCTTCCCAATGACATTGGAGTTTATGGGAATAGAAGATCTGTAGAAAAGGTATTAAGGAGAGTAGCGCAGGAAGGGAAAGAAAAATATCTTCCAATCATGACGGGACATCAAGGAGAGCCAGAAGCAATGCTCACGCGGGTCGCAAGCGGGCTAACCCCTTACGAAGTTGCGCCCGGTGACAAGATAGTGTTTTCTGCCGAGGTGATACCAACCCCAATAAACGCGGCTAATCGATATACAGTCGAGACCAAGCTCAAAATGCGAGGGGCAAGGCTTTATACTGATGTGCACGTGTCGGGCCACGCAGCCCGCGAAGACCACTGGGAGCTGATCAAGATGCTCAAGCCAGACCATATTTTTCCCACGCACGGAGATCTAACGATGACAAGCTCCTACGTAGAACTTGCAGAAGAAGCAGGTTACAGTCTAAGGGATAATATTCACCTACTAAGAAACGGCCAGAATATTTTGGTGAGACCTTGAGGGCCGAGAAAACCCCCACTAGAGGTGCATTGCACTCAAAAGCAGCACTGTCAAGGAGGGGTCAATAGTGAGTAACTTGGACGACGACTTGCTCAAAAGAAGGACAATAATCGACGAGGCCCTCAACGAGTATGTCCCTGTAGTTTTCCCCGAGGAGTTGTACAAGGCCGCCCGACATCTCATTGAAGCTGGAGGGAAGAGACTGCGGCCGGTGGTTCTGCTGTTGGGCGCTGAAGCGGTGCAACTCAATATCGCTGTTGAGACGATACTTCCAGCAGCTGTTTCAGTAGAGCTCATCCACAATTTCACGCTGATTCACGACGATATTATGGACGAAGACGCGACAAGACGTTCCATAGAGACCGTGCACACAAAATGGGGTATGTCAGAGGCCGTCTTAGCAGGCGATGCGCTCTATGCTAAAGCCTTCGAGGTGCTTTCTTACACAAAAACAGAACCAGAAAATGCAACAAAATGTCTTAGGCTTCTCTCGAAAGCGTGCCTACGCATCTGCGAAGGACAATGGCTGGATATAAAGTTCGAAAATAACAAAAACATATCAGAGGCCGACTATCTCGACATGGTCCAAAAAAAGACAGCTGTGCTCTACGCAGCTAGTTTGGCAATGGGGGGGATACTTGGAGGCGGCACCGACAGCGAAGTGAACGCCCTGTGGGAGTTTGGAATAGCTATGGGCATAAGCTTCCAGATCCGCGATGATGTGCTCGACTTGATTACGGCGCGTGAAGTGCTTGGAAAAGATAAGGCCAGTGACCTAACAGAAGGCAAGATGACGTTAGTTATGATCCACGGACTCAAGCACGGCATCAGGCTTGACCCATCGCAACTCACAAGCGAAAAAGCAATCGACAGCGCAATTAAAGATCTAAAGGATGCAGGATCAATCGATTACGCGATGGAAAAGGCAGCTGAGATTCTCCGAGTTGGCAAGTCTCGACTTGCCAAGCTAGGCGATTCAGAGGCGAAATCCAAGCTGCTCAAACTTGCCGACTACATGATTTCAAGAGCGTATTGAAGGCAGCTTATCGGGGCGGTGATGTGGAACCTCAGGTTATAGGCACTGCAATTAAGAAGCACGCTCTGCAAAACGCTATTCTACACAAAGGTAAAGCAGATCCTAACGCTGTTGTCTCAAAGCTCATAGGCGAGCATCCGGAACTTAAACAACAAGCAAGAGAGATATCTGGCTTGGCAGAGAGCATCATCGCCGACGTCAACGCAATGACGCTTGACGAGCAGGGGCAGCTACTCCAACAGATAGCCCCGGAAGCGCAACGCAAAGCAGTAAAGACGCAACACAAAAAGGGGTACCTCCCGGAGTTGCCTCACCATGAACGTGTAGTCACGCGATTCGCACCTAACCCTAACGGGCCGGCTACGCTTGGCAGCGCTCGCGGAATTGTTGTGAATTCTGAATACGCCAAAAGGTATGAAGGGTCTTTCATTCTACGTTTTGACGATACCGACCCGCAAACGAAGCGACCAATGCTTGAGGCCTACGATTGGTACCTTGAGGATTGCAAATGGCTTGAAGCAACCCCCGACGTCGTAGTCAAAGCTTCGGACCGAATGGAGACATACTACCATTACGCTGAAAAACTCATTGCGCAGGGGGCTGCTTACGTCTGCACCTGTACCCAGCTGCAATTCAAAAAACTCAAAGACGCAGGATTGGCGTGCCCTGACCGCGAGAACGCAGCAGAGGAGAATATGCGCCTTTGGAAACGGATGCTGGACGGGCGACTAGCCGAAAAAGAAGCGGTCTTGCGGATCAAAACCGACATAACGCATAAGAACCCCGCTTTGCGAGATTGGATTGGTTTTCGAATTGTCGACACGGCACACCCTAGGGGACTGTCATTTCGAGTGTGGCCGATGCTTGATTTCGAATCAGCGATCGAAGACCACGAGCTCGGAGTTACACACATAATTCGTGGAAAAGACTTGCGAGACAGCGAGAGGAGGCAGGAGTTCCTCTACAATTATATGGGCTGGACATATCCGTTCACCCTACATTGGGGGAGGATCAGCATCCACGAATTCGGCAAGTTCTCAACAAGTAAGCTGAGGAGGGAGATTGACAAGGGGCTCTATAGTGGCTGGGATGACCCTAGACTCCCCACTTTAAGGGCTTTGAGGCGGAGAGGTTTTGCACCAGAAGCCATCAGGCTGTTTGTCCTTAAATTGGGTATTAACGAGTCGGATATAAGCGTTAGCTTGGAAAACCTCCATGCCGAGAACAGGAAACTTGTGGATCCGGTTGCTCACAGATACTTCTTCGTGTCGGACCCGATTAGAATGAGCATAATGAATGCCAAGCCCACAGTTGCGCGCGCTCCACTTCATCCCTCATCTTCCGCTTCTTTTAGAGAGATCCCAGTGGACGGCTGTGTATGTGTCAGTGCACAAGATCTCACCGTATCCGGCAACAGTCTGGTGCGATTAAAGGATCTTTACAACGTTCGAATTGTTAAAAAAGAGCCGCTAGAGGCAGAATACGCTGGCGACGAAATCATCAAAGGCATTAGAATAATTCACTGGGCCCCACCAAACGGGCCTAAAGTCGAGGTCGTCACGCCTAGCGGAGTCGATATCGGGATAGGCGAACCTGGCATAGCTGCTGAGCTGGATCGAGTAGTACAATTTGAACGCTACGGCTTTGTCAGAGTGGATCAGGTGCTCGAGCAGCACGGCCAGACGAGAATCATTTGCTATTTCACGCACAAGTAGCCGATCTCTATAGGCTTTTCGACTCAAGGGAAGCACGCTGTGGCCGCTTATCTATTGAAAATTACAAGCAGCAAAGAGATAGCAAAAGATGCTATTATCACAGATATTCCCAGAGCGCCTCCCATGGCCATAATAGCAGTTACTGTACTTGCAAGCTGTGCAGTCTTTTGTGAGCCAAAGACCGATACCCCGCTAGCCTGCTGGGTGTTCATCCCAACACGCACCGGTTCAAGATTGGCCTGTGCCTCATCAACCAGTTCGATAATCGCCTTCAAGAGGATGCCGTTGTCGGCTTTGAAACCCAACAGATTAATGCCACTGTACGAGTTCACGACGTGGTTGTCAGTAGTCATGACTTCTGCCTCGTCGACTTTCAGGGCGCTGACGATGATTTCGCGCAAGTTAGACACCATGTTGTTAGCATCAACGAGCACGTAAGCCGTGCGCTGCCCAGCAACTTCAACCAATGCCACCTGAATGCCTAGATCACCCATGCCTTCGTCTCGCCCAAAAATAGGCCCCCGCCTCGCTATTCCGAGCTTGATGTCGCTTTTCAGTCGTTCTGATTGCATCAGTCTCGAAGATGCTTCCCTGATCGCATCAATAAGGTCGAACGAGTTCTTCGTACCTGCCCACATGGATGACGCGTAAGGAGCTGTGCAGTTGTGCGCATCGATCAGCACAGCGTGCTGCACGCCTCGTGTTCTCGCTTCGGCGTTTGCGACGAGACCAAGCCCATACTCGATGTCCTCTGTTGACTCTGGCGACAAAGTCGAGACAAACAGAACTGAATCGCCAAATCTTTGCGCAAGAAGCTTAATGGCCCCTCTCTGCACTCTAATTGATTTTGACGCGTCCGCAGTATATTGGGTGTTTTCCACTGCTCGTGCCGCAGCTTCAACTATTTTCAGTGATTCTGTCGCCGAAACCAAGTTGAAATCGTGCGTCGCAGTCCCATGAGGCACAAAAATCTCTCCACCGTCGTCGAGGTTGTTTACAATTCTTACGGGAAGGTTTCCACCACCAATCTCGCCGACGGGACCAGGATGAACAGCCGGCACGACAAATGTCGCTTTCACGCGCTCGTTCGTCATGAACGACAGTGTGGTGACGGGGACTTCAACGGCTTCGCCTATCTTTTTGAAGAAGTCCTCCATGCCGGGGGCGCCTTCTACTGTCTGCGCAATGTAGCTACGAATGAAATCCATGCCGCTTACGCCAAAAGATTTTCTCAACGGCGCATCGACGTACCTGATGATGACCAACGCGCCAAGCGTGAACACTACACTGATTGCTACTAAGTTCACGACGTAGCCTGTCGCTCCGAACAGCAGCAAAAAAAGCGCTCCGAATACCGTTTGAAGCGAAGCAGGAACTAAATTTCGAACGAAGCTTTTCTGCGTGATAGCGATCAGCACCAGAATTCTGAAAGCGAAGACGGCGCCCAAGGACATGACGTAGGCTGAGATTGTCAGCTGCCACCCGATTGCAAATGAGATCAGTGCACCGACAACGCAAAAGACGCTGATTATCACGGCTCCCACGAATGCTAACAAAGCAGAGCGATTGACGGTCATAGTGCCTTGCAAAAGCCGAGCCAACGGGTGAGTAAAGGCAGCGGCAAGCACAGCTGGGACGCCGATAAGAATCAGGCCAGCGAGGAGATTTTCCCTCCATCCAAAATTGAAGACACCTGCGCCAACCACGAGCGACAAAGCAAGCGTGACAGGAATGGTGTTCTTCCACCGCGGAGCCGCAAAGACGTATTTCATCAAGCCGGCAGTCGTCTCCTCCATGCCCTTTACGACTTTTTCCTTGGGACCAAATATCCTCAACTTCATCTAGTTCGCCACGTTCTCATTTGTCTTCGAGTTTGAACTCGTGAATCTCCAAGCACCCTCTCCACTGCTCACCAAACCACTTCTTTTTATAATTCATTACTTTAATGCGCCTTTTAAAGATAGGAGCGTCCACAACAAGTGTTTCGTACTCCCCACCCTCACCCATAATGTGCACCCCATATTTTCGGTGCAATACGGATAAGTCATCGACCGCCTCTTCATCGAGTTTCCTACCGAGCCACGATTCATTCATTCCGTAAGCAGCGACCTGAACAACGATGATGTCCATTGTGCCCACCATTGCTCGTAACAAGCGTTCGCTGCCTTTGTTCCACAGAGGCGTATACAACTGCAATTCGAGCTGAGTACATATCTTCTTCAGTCGACTCATTTGGTAGTTGGACGCTATCGTACCAGCTACAACGCCGTCCGCTTCCGCGCCTCGCAGCAGGGTTTTCAACAATGTCAATTCATCCTCGTGCGAAAAAGATACTCCCGACACTAGCGGAATGTCGACCGCCTCCGAAATTAGGCGAGTGAGACCTGCGCACGGCACGTGATACAGGAACGAGTCTTCTACGGCCTGCACGTTGACTAACTGCACGACCTCGTGTTCGCGCAACGCGCAGTTCAACGCGCAGACAGAGTCCTTGCCACCAGAAATCAGAGCAATCAAACGCATTCAGACTCCAACAAGGGTAACGGAAACAGCAGTAGTTACCCTTCTTTGAGGGCGACGTCAATTGCTTTCAGCGGCACGTCGGCTAACGCTTTACCAATCACCGCTTTTGCGATCTTTGCCGCGTGCGACTCATTTTCGGCATTTACGACTTTTATCTCGAGTATCAGCCCGACAAGAGAGGTATTGGCCACCAAGTAGACGCTGTCGAATATTTCACCACAGGCGGGACACGACATCGACCCAACCGCCACTTCAACCTTGCTCAGTTTTGGGTTTAAGCGTTTGCCCGCCTCCGATATTGCTATGCCGATTGCATCATCGACCGATTTGACGTCCTTCACCAACCACGCAGCCTCGAGCGTGACATAATAATTGGGCATACTCCAGTGTAAGTCAACAAAGTTAATTAATATTGGCACAAAGTCGTTCTAACAAAGAGGCTAGCGTTAAATGAGCCTAAGAGCCACAGCTACTCTCTTTGTTGGACCTTAAGCGCCCCTACCCGAACGCCCGCATCAAGCCACCCGTGGCCATAGCTAAAGCATACCAGTGCATTGACCAAATCGCCGCTTGTCCGAAAATAGACTCCGTCCTCATAGTACGACCGCGCCATGGTCAAGAAATCGGCAGAATATTTCTTGTTTATAACAATCTCTGCACATTCCAGCGCGATGCGGAGCATCGTTTCATACAGCGCTACTTTATCCACAATCTGGGACATTTTGAGCACCAGCAAACGTTTCAAGCGCTTGCTTTTCCACGAAGTGAAGCGACGCTGGTATGACAAGAACGTGCAAGGGAGGGCCAAAATCGTACTCCTTCAGCCTCGCCAACACGTCTGCTTTAACCGTCGGGGAACGCGAACCCGCTCGCGCAATGCCTACGGCTAGTAGAGATGCCAACTGATTGCGTCCTTTCTCATGTTCACTGTGAAGCAACAGTTCGATTCCTTGGCCAAGCGTCATAAGCTGTTCCTGTATATCTAAAAAGAGCAACGTGTGTAGATCGCTTCTTAAATTTGCAGTAACCGTATTGTAGGGCACGTCAGACACCTCTCTGAAAGGGAACGCAATAGTTGCCGATTTGCCAAAACGGTAGTTTTGAAGCCCAGTCAATCCGCATACCGCCGTGGCAATCGACGCCCCGTGAATAATTTGAGTGCTTATCCCTCTGTCGTGCGCCCGTATCCTTAAATCGACGTGCGTTGTAGAGATCATCGCGTCGCCCGCTGTTAAGAAAGCGACATTCTTACTCTCGGCATCTCGCAAAATTGTCTCGCCAGGGACTTGCTCAACATCATTTCGGTCGAGCAGACGGATTTCGCGCTTATAGAATTCTTCCAATTTCTCAATTGTGGTTCCTATAAGCTTTGAGCTGTAGAACTCCGCGTATACCACGTCAGCATTTTCGATCGCATGTAGTCCTTTCACCGTTACGTCTTCTTCGTCGTACAAGCCTAACCCAACGAAGGTCAGCACCGCATCACCTCATTTCACAAGCAGAATTCGGCAAATAACTTAGCGTCAACTGAAATAGCTTTTTCTCTCGGCAAATTGGGATCTTTAATTCGTTTTAACGCCCATACTTTAGGCTTTGGAGACCAGAAAGAAGATAAGCGTCGCGTGTTCTTATATCGTGCGGATGCCTGTGTCGGCGAAAAAGAAATTGTGCGTTAGTGTACCAAAGCACGAAGGCGAGCGAGTCAGGAAAGAGCTCAAGGAACTTGGCCTCCTAGATGAGAGATACAGAATAGAAGAACGACGTGATCGACTTTATATCCCTTTCAAAGGAGAATCCAATGAGGTTCGCTATGATCTTGAACCATGCGCGTTGAAACCCCGGCTGCAACCGCTTCGCAAGAGGCTTGGAATCCGGTACGACGTCATTGGGGACATTGCTGTAATTGACTGGTTCGATGGAATTCTAGCCGCCGCGAGAGAGCTTCTGCAGACACGACGAGACGTGAAAGTTGTACTGGCAGCGGTTAGTGGCGTAGGTGGTGAATATCGGCTCAAGGACCTTGTCTTCGTCGCGGGCGAAAGAAGGACGGAAACGGTGCACAAAGAATATGGCTCAAGATTACAAGTGGATGTTGCGAGCGTCTATTTCAGCCCACGGCTAGCTACAGAACGGCATCGCATAGCCGAGTTAGTGCAATCAAGCGAAACTGTGGTGGACATGTTTGCCGGCGTTGGGCCTTTTACGATACTGTTGGCCAAGAAAGTCAAAAAAGGGATTGCTTTTGAGAAGAATCCCGATGCCTTTCGCTGCTTGAAGAACAATATCGAACTGAACAGGTTGCATAACGTCGAGGCGTGCTTGGGCAACGCTAAAGACCTGGCCCCTAAGTTTAGAGGCGTAGCAGACCGTGTCATTATGAATTTGCCGCATTCAGCCTCTAATTTCCTGTGCGACGCCGTAACGATGCTTAGCGGAAGTGGCGGCTTTGTCCATTATTATGACGTCAAACCCGAAAACGAGTTTCATCGTACAATTGAAATCGTCAAAGAAGCTGTCGGGAGATTTGATAGAACGGTCGAGGGAATTCGCCTTAAGAAAGTAAGGTCCTACGCTCCGCGCCAGTACCATATCGTACTCGACATAAAAATTTCCCCATGCTGACGATGCTCGTTTGCTTCGCGGACGCCGCAACTCTGAAACAGCTACGTTATTATTGGAACCAGAGGGGTGTGCCTTTTGTGCTTGGCGCACAGCACTTGATCAGAGATTTCTTGAACCCGTTGTGGCTCCACGTCCAACAAGTTGGCGGTTTCCTTGACGGTTTTCTGCTTGTCGATTAGTTCTAGCAAGATTTGATCGAGGAGATCGTATGAGATACCGAGTTCTTCCTCGTCAGTTTGTCCTAACCAAAGTCCAGCAGAAGGAGCTTTCGAGATTATTCTGTCAGGAATCCCTACGTATCGTGCCAACTGAAACACTTGAGTTTTATAGAGGCTGCCTATGGGTAAAGCGTCAACGCCGCCGTCTCCGTACTTGGTGAAGTAGCCCGTGAACAGCTCTGTCTTATTACCTGTTCCTAAAACTAGCCGCAAGTCTACGTTCGACGCGACGTAGTTCAACGTCATTCTGATCCGCGGCTTCAAATTTGCTTCGGCGTTCGAAACTTGATCATTTATGCGGGGAGGCAGTATAGGACGCGACGCTTCTCTAAAGCAGTCGATTAGGTCGCTGATTTCGATTACTGTGAACGATAGCCCAAACGCTTCTGCGATAGAGGTTGCGTCGAGAACGTCTTGCGCGGAGGTGACGGCTGTTTCAGGGAGTATTAACGCCTTAGTGTTCACAACGTCGTGCGCCAACGCGGCCACAACAGAGGAGTCCACACCCCCACTCAATGCAACGACCGCCCCCTTAGCTTTGGCAGATAGTATGCTGCCTTTTATAAAGGTTTTAAGTTGCTGGGTTATTTGGGCAAGGGCCCGTTCGTTTAGTGAGAGGGGATACATGCTAAACGATGCCTTGAGGAGGGTTCAATCGTTAGCGCCGAAGACATCCTTGACGGTGCTAAAAACCTTAGCCTTGCGACTAGCTCGCCCTGTAGTCCCACCCTTTAAAGATGCCAGTTCTCTAAAGAGCGCCTTTTCTCTTTCGGTCAGATTCTTCGGAATTTCAACGATCAGTGTCGTGTATTGGTCGCCGCGGCCACGTCTGTGAACGTTAGGGGCTCCCTTGTTTCTCAAGCGGATGGTTGTGCCGCCTTGCGTCCCTTCGGGAATGTCTACTTTTATCGCTCCGTATACCGAAGGTACTCCAATTTGCCCGCCTAGTGCCGCAGCTGACACGCTGATTGATAGGTCGCTATAGATGTCGTCGCCCTCACGTTTGAAGATCGGATGTGGTAGCACGCGCACTACGACAAGGAAATCGCCTGAAGGCCCGCCACGAGCGCCTGCCGAACCCTCACCAGGTTTTCGGATATGCAAGCCCGTATATGCCCCTGGAGGAACCTTGATCGGCACGGTCTTAGTTGTTCGTAGCCTTCCGGCGCCACTACAGCTCTTGCACGCGGTCTCAAAAACCTTTCCCTCGCCTTGGCATTGAGAACACGTTTCTATCCTGATAAGCTGCGCCCCGAAGATATTCTGAGCCCGTTGTATCTCACCGCTGCCACCGCAGGACGGGCACGTTCTTATGTCAGTGCCGGGTTCAGCACCGGTTCCCGCACAATGTTCACAGCGTTCATAACGTGGGATTTCAACACTAACTTCCGTCCCAAAAATTGAGTCCTCAAACGACACTTGAACTTCAACTGCCACATCGGGACCTCTTTGTGGACCTGACGGGCGCGCCCTTGTTTGAGTTCGGAATGGACTCTCACCGACCCCGCCTCCGAAAAACGTTTCGAAAATATCGGAAAAGTTGCCAAACCCGCCGAAATCGCTGAAGCCAGCACCAGGCGCACCTTGCTGGGCACCTTGCTGGAAACCAGATTGTCCCAATCTGTCGTAGGTTGCACGCTTGCTTGGATTGCTGAGTACTTCATAAGCTTCTGTGATCTCTTTGAACTTCTCCTCTGCCTCGCCTTTGTCAGGGCTAACGTCAGGATGGTATTTTAGGGCAAGTTTACGATAGGCCTTTTTTATTTCAGCTTCGGTGGCAGTCTTACTGACCCCTAGCACTTCGTAGTAATCACGTTTCATGGGGCATGCTAGCGCACTACTTCTCGTCGACTACCTCGTAGTCAGACTCTTCTGCCGGGGCTTTCTCCTCAGCCTTTTCCGCGGTTTTAGCATAGAGCTCAGTCGAGATTTCATAGATTGAGGTCGTAAGCTGTTCTGTTGCCTGCTTGATGGCTTCAACATCTGCGCCTTTCAGCGCATCGCGCACTTTTTCAATTTCGGCCGCCACTTTAGTTTTGCGCGACTCATCGATCTTGTCCCCTGTCTCTCTCAGCGTTTTCTCTGCCGTGTAGACCATAGAATCCGCGCCGTTTCTTATTTCAGCTTCTTCCTTTCTCTTTCGATCCTCGTCAGCGTGAGTTTCTGCGTCTTTCACCAACCGATTGATCTCTTCTTTACTCAGACCACTGGTCGATGTGATGGTGATCTTCTGCTCGTTGCCTGTTCCCAGATCTTTTGCTGCAACGTGCACGATGCCATTGGCATCTATATCGAAAGTGACTTCGATTTGTGGAACACCTCGTGGGGCTGGAGGGATTCCTACCAATTGAAATCGCCCGAGCGTCTTATTGCCAACGGCCATTTCACGTTCGCCCTGAAGCACATGAATCTCAACGGAGGTTTGATTGTCAGCTGCAGTTGAAAATATTTGAGATTTCTTTGTCGGAATTGTTGTGTTCTTTTCAATGAGTCTGGTGGATACCCCTCCGAGAGTTTCAATTCCCAGCGATAGGGGAGTGACGTCGAGTAGCAAAACGTCTTTCACCTCGCCGACAAGCACGCCCGCTTGGATCGCAGCCCCGATCGCGACGCACTCGTCCGGGTTGATAGTGCGGTCCGGATCTTTGCCTAAGAACTTCTTTATGGCGTTTTGAACCGCGGGAATGCGCGTAGATCCGCCGACGAGTAGGATCCGATCCACATCATTGGGGTTGAGCCCCGCATCTTTCATGGCTTGCCTCGTCGGACCCATCGTCTTTTCGATCAAATCCTCGCTCAGCTTGTCAAATTGCGCCCGCGTCAGCGTGATGTCCAAGTGTTTTGGGCCGTTTTGATCGGCAGTGACAAACGGCAAGTTTACCACGGAACTGGTGAGCGTCGACAGCTCTATCTTTGCCTTCTCTGCCGCTTCCTTGAGCCTCTGTAAGGCCATCTTGTCGTTTCTTAGATCGATGCCATGTTCCTTTTTGAACTGGTCAGCCAGATAATCGATGATCCTTTGGTCGAAGTCGTCGCCGCCGAGCAAGTTATTTCCGCTGGTGGCTTTTACTTCGAATATGCCGTCGCCTATGTCGAGTATTGATACGTCAAATGTTCCGCCGCCAAGGTCAAAAACCAAAATCGTTTGCTCTTCTCCCTTATCCAAGCCGTACGCGAGGGAAGCCGCCGTCGGCTCATTAATAATTCGCAGAACTTCGAGGCCTGCGATGGTTCCCGCGTCTTTGGTAGCCTGCCGCTGGCTATCAGTGAAGTACGCTGGAACCGTAACGACTGCTTGGCTCACTTTCTCGCCGAGATAGTTCTCAGCATCTTGCCTTAATTTCTGTATGATCATTGCTGAGATCTCTTGCGGTGTGTACGTCTTGCCTTCGATGTTGACCTTGTAATCGGAGCCCATCTTCCTCTTTATGGACGAAATGGTATGATCAGGATTGGTGATCGCTTGCCGCTTTGCAATCTCGCCGACGACGCGTTCGTTCTTTACAAATGCCACGACAGAAGGCGTCGTTCGATTTCCTTCTGCGTTTGGAATTACTACTGGCTCTCCTCCTTCCATGACTGCGACGACGGAATTAGTCGTGCCTAAATCTATGCCTATTGCTTTGCTCATTGGTCCACCCTATTTGTGCCTTTGTTGACCTTCACTTTAGAGGGCCTAATCACTTTGTCGTAGAGCTTGTAGCCCTTTTGAATCTCCTCTGCTATTACGCTATCTGGTAGTTTAGCGTCACTTACACTCATAATCGCTTCGTGCACGTGTGGATCAAACAACTCCCCAACCGAGTCTATCCTCGTGACTCCGTTCCTACTCAAAATATCGCATAGCTGCTTGCGTATCAACTCGATTCCTTCGTAGACACCTTGGACGCCCTCAGCCCTTAGTGCCTGAGCAGCTCGCTCGAGATTGTCAGAGATATCAAGTAACTCCTTAATCAGATCGACGGACGCATACTTAGCGAGATCCTTGCTTTGGATTTTAGTTCGTCGCTTGAAGTTTTCGAAGTCAGCTTGAAGCCTTTGTAGGCGCGAAAGGTATTCCTCATTCTCTTCTTTGACGTTGTCAAGCTCCTCCAAAATAGCTGCTTCCTCAGGGGGAATTTCGACTTCGACAAGCTCTTGGTCGTCATCTTGTTGAATCAGCGATACCTCCTCAAAGAAAAGACTACTTTTTTATATGTTTAAACTTCTATATAAAAGCTTCCTTGGCAGTTAAATCAAAAAAAATCGGGTCTATGAGCTTCTTTACGATCTATCTTAACCCCCACGCGTTCTCATTTTCTGGCTTGGAGTTTCAACGTATTACGACGTGATGATGGGGCACGCGCCTTGTGCTGCTAGGAGCTTCGCGCGCATTAAGATAGTAAACTGTGCCCGCAGCGTGCCTCAAACGATATTGCTATAGTTGTCGATGTTCTTTCTTATCGTCGTGGCAGATTCTACGGTGCAGTGCACACCAATGATTTTTCCAGCTTCAACGAGGATTCCGTGCCCGAAACGACAATTCTCACCGATTATCGCACCTAAATTCATTACGTGGTGCAGCTCTCCGTCAAGAAATGGCATAGCAAGCTTTGTTTGCTCTGCGATGAAATGGGAACCGATCATTGTATTTTTTCCAATGATAGAATTTGCGACGAGTGAGTGAGATCCCAGTCGTACGTCGTTCATAACCAAAGAATTTCGCACCTCGGTAAACGAGTCGATGGTAACGCCATTTCCTATGCTCGTCGACGGGAGTATAGTCACATTAGGTCCAATCTCAGCGTCTCTTCCTATGACGACCGGGCCGAGCACATAAGACCCAGACCGTATTATCGAGTTTTCGCCGACGATGACGCTTCCCCTCACCTTCGCATCGTCTTCGATTTGGCCGTTTTGGTGGGCGGGCGCCTCTTTTAGAGAAGCAAGCACTGCCGCGTTTGCGTTAAGCAAATCCCAAGGGTAACTGGCATCGATCCACATGGAGGTAGTGTGGACGCCTGTGACGTCATACTGCTTCTCGATCATCCTCTGAATGGTATCCGTTATCTCGTATTCACCCCGAGGAGATATCTTTGTGTACGGTATCTCATTGAAGGCAGCAGGAGCAAAAACGTAGATGCCCGTATTGATGTAGTGGCTAATATCCGTCCCGGGCTTTTCGACTATTTGAGTGACGCGGTTGCCTTCCGTCGTGACGACGCCATAGCCCTTAACGTTTTCTTTCACGGTGAGAAGGAGCGTCACGTCGCCGGATGCGTTGCTCATGATTTCTTCTATGGCTTGCGGGCTAGTGAGATTGTCGCCATTTAGAACTAAGAAGTTTTCGTCGATTGAATCTTCGGCCAGCTTTATAGCGTGAGCAGTTCCGAGCTGCTGTGGCTGCTCGACGTAGTTTATTTTAACGCCGAATTTCTTGCCACCCTCAAAATAGTTCATTACTTTTTCTTTTTTGTAGCCGACTACCAAACTGATGTCGGTGACGCCGCACCCTGCCAGAGAATCGATCACATATTCAAGAATGGGCCTATTAGCCACCGGTACCATTGCTTTCGGCTGAGTCAGTGTGAATGGCCTCAGTCGCGTTCCTTCGCCTGCAGCTAGGACAATGGCTTTCACCGTATCACTTCGCACATCTATACGGAAAATAACTATATAGGCGTTACTTATCATGCTGATTTGGAAAGTCAGTGTTGATTTGACGTTCCAAAGCTTGTTGTGGTCATGTTTTTAGGTGATTCATGAGAGGGGATCAATGCACGAATCTGCAGGAACTGACGCGAGTTGTTGTTGGTAACGCTATTTACCCGGACAATACGATGCGAGGCAAACGCAAAGCATTTGCGGAACACGTCAGAGCGTTTCATAACGATTCTCGGATCCCGCTTCAAGCAGATTATGAAGGAATTGTGGTGATGTCTGCCCATCAGCCAAACTTCCTTCCCTACAGTGGGGTCGTGCGCAAGGCGGTGCTCGTCCACGCGGTGGCCGAGCAGTTGCGCAAGAGACTTGACTGCCCTGTGGTTGAGCTCTTTTGTTTTGCCGACCAGGACTTCGCTAATGAGCGATGGTTCCGAGAAGCGCAGCTCCCCAGCGTCAGAAACAGAAACGGCACGCTCACCCTCCACTTGTCGGTCGCTCCCGCGTACTACAACAAGCTCATGCGCGCCGTTCCGAAGCCAGACAGCGCGGAAGTAGCAAAGCTAAAAAGTGACATTGAGCGTTGGGCGAGCGAGTCGTTCGAGTCGGTGATGAAGCACGCGAAGCGTTTGAAGCTGCCGGTTCCGGACGTCGACCTCGACACGCGCACCGTATCTGACGTTATCGATCGGGCATATGAGAGAAGCACGAACGCAGCTGATTTTAACGCATTCTTTTTCGCGTACCTCATTGAGGAGTGTGGGTATACAACCGCCTTCGCGCGGTTTTCCCAATGCCAACAGGTGTTCAGTGATGAGATTGCTTTTCTGTTGGAAAACTACGACCAGTACGCTCGATTGATAGCCGAGGCGCAGAAGAACCCAGGTACGAAGCCACCAATCCCTGTTTGGTATCATTGCCCATGCGGCGGAAAAGCTGACGTAGAGATGAGGGGGGCGCCCGATCATGCGCTCGTGGCGAAGTGTCGCGCGTGTACCACAACCGTAGAGTTTCCGGGGGATTTACGCTCAGCTCTGGGACAGATGTTGCCCAACGTGTCGCTCCGAGCAGAGGCAATGCTTATCGCCTTTAGCGGCATAGGCGTTTCGTTCTACGTCGGCGGCCACGGAGGCGCCGAATATCTGGGCAGAGCTGAGAAGATCGCTGGAGCGCTTGGGATGCGATTCCCTGTCGTCTCGATATGGAGGCCGAAAGACATGTACGGGGGGGTTGGACAGCTGGACGCAGTTCTTGAGCTGCTGAGGGTACGATCTCAATACAATCTCGTGAAGGATGAGAAGTGCGACGTGGAGATCGTACAGGGTGAGTTGGACGATATTCTCGCGGACATTGACGGCGTCATCTGCGCGCTTGACAACTTGAAAAGTGCAGTCGCAAATAGGAAACTTGATGGCTTTAAAGAGAAGATAGCTACGATAGTAAGTATGCAAAATGAGTTGAGAACACGATTTGAACGAAACCAGATCGCAAGAGATCGCTCGATCGTGGGCAATGCAGCGAAAACGCTGACAGTGATACCCTCCATCATTGATTATGCAACTAACATAGGGATACGATCGACCTGTGCTCAGTGGTCGTACGCACTAAAAACAAATATAAGTTTCAAAGCAGACGTGTCTTTGCGCACCAATACTTCGATGGACACATTGTTCAACTCGACAAAACAACTATGTACTGGTGATTTATTTGGGTAAAGTAATTCTAGCGATCGGCGCTCATCCAGATGATTGTGAGCTAGGCTGCTACGCGACGTTAGCCTATCACAAACACAAAGGCGACGAGGTGCACCTCCTCGTGCTCTCCAAGGGCGAAGCAGGAGGGCCAAGTGACAAAAGAATCAGTGAGTGTAAGAAAGCCGCACAGGTCCTCGGCGCGGACAGTATCACTATCGAGGATCTCAAGGATCGGATGATTACAACTGACTACCAGACAATCGAGCTTATTCAAGCAAAGGTAGATGCATTACAGCCCGATAGAATATATACACACAGTTCGCACGACAATCACCAAGATCATCGAAATGCCGCCCTTGCAACTATGACGTTGTACAGGCACGTGGATGATATTTTTCTCTATGAGTCTCCCAGCGTGTCACTTGAGTTTACTCCACGAGTTTTTGTCAACATTACGAATTTCTTCCACATCAAACTCGAAGCGTTAAAGCTTCACGAAACGCAGAATGATAAGTACTACGTGCGAACAGAAGCGATAGCTGGTCTCGCACAGTATCGCGCTTTTCAGGCCGGCATGTTAGCGACTCATAATCACAGTAAAGCTGAAGCGTTCGATCTGGCAAAGCTGACCTTATGACGATTGCTTAAACGAAGAGAGAGTTTTTGACTAGCTTAGCCTTTTGGCTTGACAGTCTTCGTCTGTCTTGACTGCTAAGCGCGCTGCTCTCAAAGCCCTTATTATCAGGAAGAAGATTGTTACGAAGACGCGCGCAGCAAATAACGAATACGCAGTGGTTCCTCTGGTGTCATTTGTCAGCATTGAAGGATAACCTTAAAAAGCCCGATTGCGACCACCATGGCAATACACAAGCCGATCGACCTAGTTAATCGCTCCGTTACCTCCGACTGATCTAATCTGGCAAATACGTGAGCGAAATAGCGAAGCCAGGACGACAACCACGGCACTGAACGCGAGAACAATTTGCACTAAGTTCGAAATACGTTCCGTTTTATCTTCTCTTTCCGATGCAAATATGATTCAAAGCGGGAACCTTGGGCTCATTGCCTATTCTGATCACGATGAGATCGAATTATCAACGCGTGTCGCCAAAGAACCGACTGAGCTTTGCGAGGCCCCCATCTATGCGGATTTTTGGCTCGTAGTTGATGATTCGCTTTGCGTTTCTGATATCCGCCAGTGACCTCCTGCCGTCGCCGATACGCGGCGCGTCGTGCTCGATGCTCGAATCAGAAAGAGCTATTTTCTTGATCGTCATCGCCAGTTCATTTATGGACGTCTCGCGCCCGCTTCCTATGTTCACCACTAAATTTGCTGCATCGCTACTTGCCGCCAGCAAATTCGCATTCGCCACGTCTGTTACATACACGAAGTCCCGGGTCTGGTTCCCGTCGCCGTGTATTTGCAGAGGTGCGTTTCTTGTTGCATTATAGAAGAATGCACTAATCACGCCAGAGTACGCGTTTTCCGGACGTTGATAAGGACCATAAACGTTGAAGTATCGCAAAGACAGCGTGCTGAGGCCATACAAATTATGATAAGCAGCCATGTAGAGTTCGCCGCAATACTTGCTCACGGCATAGGGAGACAGAGGACGTATCGGCTGCGCTTCATCTATGGGAGAAGAATCAGCATTTCCATAGACGGCAGCACTCGATGAATAAACGAGCTTAGACACGTCATTTCTTCGAGCAGCCTCACAGACTGATAAAGTACCCTTCACGTTGTTGTCCATATCGACGAATGGCGCTCTGGTGCTTGCGACTACGTCGACCTGAGCGGCGGTGTGGAAAACTACGTCAACATCATTAAACGCCTCGTTCGTCGCGCCGGTATCTCTGATATCCGTCTTGATTAGGCGCACGTTCGGCAATCGAACTACCCGCGCTGCGTTGCTTAGATTGTCAAGTATGCGTACTTCCGCGTATTCGGGAGAGATTAGCTCGGCAATCTGGTTTCCTATAAACCCGTAACCACCTGTAACTAACGCAATCATGATATAAACGAAAAAGATTCAGGTTTTATTCCGTACGAATAATACTTAAAAGCATCGTTGGCCAGCCGGCGCACCAAACGGTGCGGCAAAGACGTCTAAAGAACGGCCCTAGGTAAGGGTCCGCCATTTGAAGGGATATTCCGCACGGAGCTTCTCATTCTTGCACGGCGGATATTCTGCGTTTGGACACGCGTTCAAGCAGTCAGAGCCGCAAACTGGTACGAAACGCCCCGACCGATCTCGCATAGCCAACTCTCCGAGAGTGCGGCATCGTGTCGCGTCACCAGGTATGAGATCCAGCGGTTCTTGACAAAGAGAGAGATCCATGCCGTAATGATCACAAAGCGACGCGAGATATGTGTAGAGCGTAAGTCGGTCTTTCGGGCTTAGCGTGTACTTTTTTCCGTTAAAGACATAGCGAGTCCGGACTAGCGCAGCTGACTCCGTGTAGCCGCCTTCCTCGATCCTTACGAGTAATTTCCGAAACGCTCGGGAATTGAAACTCCCCGTTGACGTAGTAATGTGGCAAACGTCCATCGAGCTCAACGTCTGAAACAGTTCGTCCAACTCACCGTAATCGTCGGTCAGCCCAGAGATTATCGGATCAACTCTCACTGAGACGTTGACGCCCGCACTCACAAGCTTTTCGATTGCCCTCAGCCTGCGAAAGACTTCTGGCGCATTGCTGATCGCGCTGAGCTTGTCACGGTTGAGACTCTCACACGTGAAGGATACGCGAAATCTTTCATAATCTGCCCAGCGAGTTTCAAGGACTTTCAAAGCGAGGTCCGATTTAGTGACGATAGTAAAAAAGACGCCGTGGTCTGCGGCGATACCCATTGCGTCGAGGGAAGTTTTCCACACAAGATCAAGCGGTTGAAATGGATCTGTCACAGCGCAAAAATATAGAGGAGGACACGTGCGAATCGTTCTTAACTCGCTATCAAGCAGCTTAGGTGTATTTTCGTACACCTCGATGAGACGCCCGTTCGCGGACCACGGGTAGCCCTTCGCGTAGCAATATGCGCAATCAAAAACGCAGTGCCCGCTCTTCGTGATATTTACGATACCTGCGTGCGGGCATCGCCGCCGCTCGACACCGTAGGGAAAATCGTGAATAACTCTGCTTCGTCTTTCTACAGGAATTGCTTTGAACATGGCACAGGGTTGTGGTGCAATATATCAACCTAATAATAATAGCTGCCGCCGGTCATCCCACTTTTGCTCGGCTGAGTTTGAGCGAAGATCGCAAGCTTAAAGACTGGATAACATATAGATTGCGTAACGAGAGACCATCGGTTCGGCAAGCAGGAACGTATCCAAATCAACAAGCAATCGTCAAATGAACTGGCTAGAAAAAATCGCTTACAGACTGAACATCGTCTTATTCAGAATAAGCACGGGGAACGCCCGCGTCCGCCTAGCACGAAGATTAGGAGTACGTATAGGCAGCAACTGTGAACTCTACTACTGCAATTTGAGCACCGAACCGTACTTGATTTCGATCGGAAATAACTGCAAGATTACGTACGGCGTTACCTTTATGACTCACGACGGAGCCAAATGGGTGCTCGAGCAGAACGCGGACTTCGAAGGCAGCAAATTCGGCCCCATAATTATTCGGGATAACTCTTTCATCGGCGTTAACGCGATTATAATGCCGGGCGTAGTTATCGGTCCCAGCAGCGTGGTAGGGGCGGGAGCGGTCGTCACAAAAGACGTGCCGCCGAACACTGTTTATGCGGGCAATCCTGCACGGTTCATCAGCACTTACGAGGAGTACTTGGAGAAGTGCCGTTTGAAAAACACCGGAAACATTCCTCGAAAGGAGCTGAGAGCCGTTTTGACCAACATGTTTGAGCGCGAACTGGATCAGCACATCGAACTCCCAGACGAGCTGGGCCTCGAAACCCATAAGCCGGCGCATTGATGAATATCAGCTCACAGCGGACGATCCCAGGTGCATACGACAAGGGATCCCATCACGGCACCGAGAGGCCGTCGTCTGAATACTAAGTCAATCTGCACCGCCTTGAGCAGGTTCCGCGTAAGAGATTGAAGTTCGGCCCGCCCGCGCCCTCGTTGTTGTCGGTCAGGATCACGCCGCGGGGATTGGCATCCAACAGCGTGCGAACGAGTTGTGATCCGATTGATCCGGCAGCGCCGGTCAGCAATACGGTCTTATGATGGTAAAACGCGTTTGTGCCCATGGTCTGCCACAAAGCAGTGCGAGGAATAGCTTTCATTCATTCCACATTCTTGTTAACCTTTTCTTTCATTCGGGCCCCCGCCCGTCATATCCTGGCCATTCGAAGTTCGACACCCTCACTCCGTACCTAGTCTCTTAACTTCATCTTTTCTCAGCTGAGATCAAATCCTAGCCTAAATCAAGCTTTAATCAAGGTTCTAAAGTCTATTACCGTATCTTCGAGTGAATGCGGCTTTGTGAGTGCGCTGACTCTGAGAAACGATCAAGAACAGTGCGAGAACTGGCCCAGCAAGCGAAGCGCAGTATGTTAAGAATTAGTTGCTGTTGAGAGCTAAAAGCTCTTTGCATAGCGCCTTTTCTTTCAACGCACAGGCTTCGTTCGAGTATTTCTCAAGTGCGACTGACCTGCACATTTGTGGAAACGCATCGTTTGCCAAAGCTTCTGAAATTTTTCTTGCGATGTCATCAGGATCGTCAGAGGCGACATACCCCGTCACCCCATCATCTACAGTATCTCTAATTCCTAACACGTTCGTTCCAACTGCCGGCGTGCCGCAAGACATTGCCTCTATCAGAACCCTCGGCTGTCCTTCCGTTGAACTGGTCATCACGATCAAGTCTGCCATATTCATGAATTTCGGCACGTCGGAATATTGCACTGCGCCCGTGAAAATCACTTTGTCCGCAATACCAAGGGATTTTGTCATGTCCTTAAGCTCATTTTCCAGAGCTCCCGAACCGACTATAAACAGCTTGAAGTGCTCAGGAAGCTGTGCGGCTGCCTTTAGAAGGAGGTCAAGCCGTTTGACTGCATGCAGTCTTCCAATATACATGAGTATCTTTTCATCTCGGACGCTGTAAGTCTTTTTGAGCTCAGTGACATCAATTCCGGGTTTAAAAATGTCTTCATCGAACGTCAATGGTATGATCTCCACTCTCTTAGCGCCTCTTTCGCGAAGCTCCGTCTCCAGAGATTGGTTTCGCGTGACCAAAACATCGGCGTTTCTTATGACATAGTTCTCGATACGTCTTGCAACTGTTCCAAGAATCCTGCCTTTGTTCACGTGCGTGACTTGATCCGCCCAGTTGTATTCATAAAAAACGATTGAAGGCTTCTTTTTTGTCTTCGCTGCGACTATTGCTCCCGGACACGCAGCAGAAATGCCCCGGACCAGCGCATTTCCTTTCAATCGCTTAGCGATTCTGAATGTGCTTAAGGCGACATATGAAAAGTGCCAAAGACCAAATTTCTCGAACAACGCCGACGGAACGTGTTCTATGGCGGGGGCCAAATCAAATTTGCTTGTGTCCCCTGTAAACAAGAATAGATCGCACAGATCCTCGTATCTCAGCAAGAAATCTTTGAGCAGACGAATCATGCTTCCGTCTGTTTTCACGCTGTCAATCAGTCGAACATCGAATGAAGTTACAAACAGGATTCTGCACCTTTCTTGAGACATCCGATTGAGCATAGCAGAGTAAACGTTAATAATCTTTTAGATGCGCCAACAAAAATATATTTAACAAGAGCGGCCTGAATAGTTGACCCATAATGGCCAACACCATCGCGAGACTTGCGTCGGTTTTTCAAAAAGCACGCGACTTGTTGTCCGTACAGTACATCCGAAGCGTCTTGCGAGGGCTCTCGGTTTTGGGGGGCGGATATGCGCTGGCGAAACTCATATCGCTGGCGGAAGAACTTTTTGTTGGGCGTTACCTCGGCGTACAGGTTTACGGAACTTATCTCGTCATTCTGGCCATAGCTACAATCTTAAGCGCCGTGATGACCCTCGGATTGCCGAAGGCCGTCGTGAAGATCGTTGCCGAACGAAACGAGCGTATTGCCGACGTGCCGATCAATGCTCTTTATATTGCTTTTTTTCTCTCGATTGCAGTATCTCTGCCCGTAATCGTCGTCGGCTTCTATAGCAACTTGCTAAACCTGATTGGCATCACCCAGTACGAGTTGATTTTCGGCTACATAATAGCGTTTCTGCTTACGGTATACACCGTTGCACAATCGTTCAAACTGGCGCTCTACAAGATTAGATTTGTTGTTATCGCAGACATCATTTATTGGAGCGTCGCGCTCATTTTTTTTGTCGTTTTTCGCAACTTGACGCTCGGCTTAGTCGGCATATGCGTCGGCTCCTTACTAGGTTCTCTTGTCCTGATTCACGAAGTGCCCCTGGGTTTCCCGCGCGTTTCGATTGCGAGAATGAGGTCACTAGTCCCACTCACCGTCTATTTGGGCGCTGACAGCGTCCTCGGCGTCTCAGCGCAGCAGATTAGCATCCTTTACCTGAACGTTATAGCGACCGCTTACGCCGTTGGGGTGTTTGGCGCACACTATCGGTCGAGTATTTTCCTGATCGTGCCTCTTGTAACCGTCCTTTCTATGGCATTATACCCTCGCTTTTGCTCTCTCGACTGGGGTTTGCGGCCCCGGGTTGGGAAGTATCTAGCTTACTTCGGCGTTCCAATATGTTTGGCCGGGTTTTTGCTATCTTACGTAAGTGGCGTTGTCTTCTTGCGCATTTTTCGAGTTCAAGAGATTCAGCCATTGTTGCTTGTGCTCGCAGCTTACGCAGGGCTTTTTTTTTATAACAGAATCTGGGACAAATTGGTCACTGCGTGTGAGGGCGCAAAGATCGTTGGCTGGGGGATAGTTTTCGCCACAGTTGCATTCATTTTGGTCATGGTAACGCTTACTCCTATTTTAGGCGGAATGCTCGCAATTGCCACCGGAATGGTCTCGAATGAGATCACATACAGTGCCGTGCTTCTAAGCTGGTTCAAGCTGCGCGTGACTGGAAAACGGCTACCAAAAACTATAAGTGACTAGGGCATAGCGATTCTATATACAGGGCATATTATTACACGGTTTGGGGTAGTCCACGGCTAATGCGAGAGCGATACGAGCAGGATCAGGGGTATTCTAGACTGGGATCACCTCAGCCGCCATCGGCGCAGCACAGTCACACGGTTGAGCGGACGCGTTCGAGGGAGCTGGGCAAGAAAGTGTCAGTGGGCATATTGCTCACCACCCTTACGCTGCTGCTTATCACCGTAGGGTTCGCCGGATATTGGAACGGCGGCATCGGCTTGATCGACCACGATACCTCGACGAACATCGCGTTAGCAAAAAACGTTCAACAAACCAGCGTGTTAAACCAAAATGATCCAAACGCCGCCACTAGTGACGTCTGGTATAACATTAACCCGCCTGGCCTCCCACTCGTATTTAGCGCAGTCGCTATACTCGGTGGGGTGAATATTAGCATGAACTCCGAACTGCTCGTTCTGCTGCAGGGGTTTTCCGCGTTCATCTTGGTTGCCTTCGTTCTCACCACTTTTGTCGTAGTAAAGAAAATCACAGGCGACACGCGAATAGCCGCCCTGGCATCGTTTTTTTCAGCAACGTTCAGCCCAAACCCGGCAATTTTGGGGCCGCAATACATTGTCGCGTCAAGCTTCGGGCTGATACTGATGATGCTTGGGACGTACTACCTCTACGCGGCAATCAAGGACGATGCGGGCAAGCCTATCCTGACATCAAAATATACATTTCTAGGTGCGCTTACCGTAACAACGCTTATTTTTATGCACAGGCTTTCTACCACGACGTTTTATTACATTTTCACCATCTTCATCGTACTCTATGTGCTGATCAATCTTGGCACTCGCATGCATTTGAAGCAAATAAGTGCAATGGTCCTGCTACCCGTCATCATTAGCGCCCCCTGGTGGCTGTCCATGTATCTCCACTACCAAACTCTCCCGTGGAGCATTCCACAGATCTTGACTTTGTCGGCAGGCATGTTGGGGCTCGCAGCCGTCGGCGTGCTTCTTAGCGGGAGAACCAATGAAAGGTCACCGCAAAAACGCCGTGACAGACTGTTCGCCGTAATTGGCCACACGACAAAAGACGCCCTTAATTTGATCATAATTTTGGTTCTAGTCGCGATGGCTGGAGTAATTGCGGTTTCCCTTGTGTTTTCTGCTCAGACGGCGTTTTCGCTAGCTTTCATGGTTTCAAGTCTTGGCCTTATCCCAATTCTGAGTATTCTGGTTTACAAAACAACCCTCTGGGACCGGGCTGAGACAAACCTGCGAAACATGCTTGTTTCAAGCTGGCTCCTCGTGGCATTGGTACCCGCGCTAATCGGTGTTTTGGGAGTAGCGGTGCCGCACATGCCCTATCTTATTCAACGCGTCATACCGCACGTTCTGCTAAATCAAGGCGGGGTGCAGTCGATACTCTATCTCGTGCTCCCGCTGTCAATACTTGCTTCACTCCTTGTTTTTCGGCTCGCATATGAACCGCAGCCGCGCGTTCACGGCTTGGGACGGAGGCGAGACAATCGGGCAATGCGCTCGATGCTTATCATCGCTTTTGTAGTCATCTCTGTGTTATCGCCGGTATTCCATATTGCCGCAGCCAGCGCCCTTGCCGTAAACGCACAGGAACCAAAACTCACCCCTGACGAAACGAGTGCACTGCAATGGCTCAATCAACACACAACGTCCAATGACACAGTCTTGTCAGATCCGACTTTCTTGCAATACATAAGCACGTTCACCAATGCTCGAGCTGCGATATCAACCGACTCCGAAAACTCCTACGTCGTCACCCATCAGTTATCGCAGCTGACAGACCTGTCCAATTTCATGAACAGCTCCACAGACTCCGCCACCAAGCTACTCATAGCAAAGAAGATGGGTGTAGACTACTTCGTTTATGATCCGATCAAAGCAAATTACTCCAGCAGCCTCTGGGGATTTCCATTCCCGAACTTCGTTCCAGATCCTGCGATTATGACAGTGGCACACCAGTTTAACGGAGTAACGATTTACCAAATTAACCAAAGTCAGCTCGCCCAAACGTCCACACAATACGCGAAGATCAGCAACGTCGAAGTGAACGGCGACTCAGTAGTTGTTTATATAACGAATTACGCCAGCGATCCGATGAGCTTGCACATCGCTTGGCAAGACCAGTACAAGCCGGTGACGTTAAATGCCGGCGAGACTAAGGCAGTGCCGATCGATTTTACAACAAGCGGCAGCTCTAGCCCGTTAAACTTTCTGCCCACTGTGGGGTCAACAAGCACCCTGTATGTTAGTTTATGGATGGATTCTCCATCCAACAGCGGTAACGGAACTCTTGATGCGAGATACACCGCTCCGATAGACGCAGTTAGCATCAATTCACAACAGCTGTTGTAACGCCCGCAGCTTAGATTAGGCTAATTAGCTATTTCTATAGCCAATTCCGTGAGTCTCGTGATCAGTCGACCAGTAGATGCCTGCGGCCAGATAAGGCTGTTCGACGCACTGTCGCCTGCACCTCATAGCCGTTTTTCCGGTCTGTCGCCAGGAATAAGACGCCTCAACGAGCCGACAAGACAGCCAACAAGACGCTTATTGCACCGGATATTATGCATAAAGTCCAAAGCGTTTTCACTAGTCCCGGTTCTTTCATTGATCTCCTGCTCAAGATGTAATCGGACAAGTTCTTTCGAACGGAATACGACTTTGAGGGGACCAAGTACCCCTCATTCGTTACCTGCGTGGCAGTAAACGAGTGACTCTCGGTTACCTTTCCCACAGAGAGCAATACCATGCCGTAGTTGACGATATATGGTAAAGCCGCGATGACCGCAAATAGTTCGATTTTTAGCGCTATGGCGCCAACGGCGATAGCGCTACCGATGCAGAGCGTCCCTACATCGCCGATAAATATGCGGGCAGGATACCTATTGAACGGAAAAAACCCTAGGAGAGCCCCAAAAAGCGCCGCCAATATCAAAAGTCCCACGACGCCCCCCGTCGGCGATATAAGCACCATTCCAACGAGTATTAATGCAAACGTCACTATGGCCGCGCAACCTATCTCCATCCCATTGAATCCAGCAAAGGTATTGACTGCATTGGCCCCCGCTGTGACGGCAAAAGGCACAATAGGGATCCACGCGAGTCCAAGCCAAAATACCCCTAACAAAGGCACGAAAAGATAAGGGTCGCTCCCGGCGGTCAATATGAACGGAATGCCAGCGAAATAGCCAAGGAGCGGCTTTTCTTTGGCGCCAAGGTGCATCACGTCATCTAGGGCCCCTACAATAGTTGATAAGGTTACCACAAGCACTGAAACCAATATTAACGTTAAATTGAGTCCTAAAAAAGCCGCGAAGATCATAGACGTGGCGACCCCTGCGTAGATCGCAAAGCCGCCCATTTCGGAAATCTCAGGCTTTTCAACTTTGTGAACGTCAACGCCAAACACCCCAGCAGGTTTCATTCTCTTGCTGAGCGGCGGGGTCACAACAAACGTAACTACAAATGAAAGCAGAACTGAGACTACAAGCAAAAAGAGGGTATAGCTGTCGATCATCCGTGATCTTATTTTTTAAGTTTCTTTTGTGTTTCGTACTGGCCCGAAAGTACGGACAACCTGAGCTTGTGTCGGATCGAACGTGATTTCCCCTGTTTCGTCGAACATCGCTTGAACCGTCCCGCCAGCGTGAGAGGTGGCGCGGGTTCGCATGCCCATGAACCCTTCCGAAAAAACCGTTAGGTGAGCATAGAAGCTCGTTTTTGACACTTGCGGAGAGATCGTGAGCCGCCCTTCTTCGAACAGCTGAACGACTTTAGAGATTATTCGCTGCGATGATTTGCCGTCGTTAAGCGGGTCGCTTATTTTCTTTCCCGGCGCCGTAGCCCGTACGGCTTCAGTCAAGACATCCGGGTGCGGGCTATTGCCTAGTAACCTATTCCACCCGTTTTCAACGGTCTCGATGTAATACGTGCTATCAGACAGCGTGATGCACGGCGTTTCCAAAATGGCGCTTTCTTTCTGAGGGCCCCCGGAATCGGTGACTAACACATGAGAGTCCATCATCAGTCTTATGAAACCAGTGTAAGCTAATGGATCGATAAGGTGGACGTTCTCACACGATTGCAATTTTTCCATTAGGCCGAATTTGACGAGGTGTCTCCTAGTATTCGGGTGCAAGAGCATGATTACGTTGTATTCATCGAGACTGGTCGCCGCTTTCGTGATTCTGCCGAGCGCCGCCGGGTTTCCTATGTTCCACGGCAGCCTAACCGCCACTGCAACAATCGGTCGTTCGTCTTCACAAAGCGCATCGATAGACTCCGCCTTTTGCGCCGTCGGTTTGTAGTCCAAAAGTGCGTCAACAAGAGGATCACCTAAGTAGTGGACGCAATCGGGATCGTAGCACTCTTCAAGCAGGTTTAGCTGTGCCGTGTTGCACACAGGAAAAAATAGCGTCGAGCACATTTCGATGACTTTCCTTCTCACATCGCTGTGCAAGTCCCGCAGTGACCGATAGCCCGATTCAATGTGGCCGACCGGAATAAAATTCATCGACGATGCGATGGCTGCGCTAAAAGACGAGATTACGTTGCCTTGCACAAACACAAAGTCGGGCCGCGCTTTCTCCAATATATCATCGATTTGATTGATCATGCCGGAGATCTGCTTATTGTAGCTCATGTTGCCAAGCGACAGGCCATAATCGGGGTCTCGAAGACCCAAATCTTGAAGCAAGTTCTCATACATTTCGCGGTCGAAATGTTGCCCGGTATGAGTGAAAACGAGTTCCGTATCGGGGTTCTTGTCGACCTCCTTGAGGAAAGAGGCCATTCCTATTAGCTCCGCTCGCGTCCCAACAAAAACGGCAATACGCATGTCTCGCCTCCTCTGAGCTTACGAGCACCATCGGCTAAATAGCTTATCATCTAAAAAAAAGCGATGCGCTTCATTGCAGCGTCGCGGATTTCGATTCGATTCTCGAGCCTGGAGGATAAACTCCGGCAGCCACTGCACCCACGCCGAGTGTCGATCCCGGACCAATCGACGTGCCGACGTTTATCATGCTGTTAATGCCTGTGCGCACGTCGTCACCCATGATAACGCCGAGTTTCCGCCTACCGGTGTCCGCGCCACCGAGTTTAATACGCTTCTCATCAAAGCGCAGATTGGCGACTGTAGTACCGGCCCCGAAATTACAGCGCACGCCGATGATGCTGTCCCCGACGTACGACAAGTGCCCGATTTTGCTCTCATCCATTATGATTGAGTTTTTCACTTCGACGGCGTTGCCGATCTTGACTCGACTCCCTATGCAGGCACCTGCGCGTAAGAGGCAGTTGGGCCCGATTTCACATCCTTCGCCGATTATGACCGGCCCAATAACGTACGCGCCATTTTTTATGACCGAGCCACGCCCGATTCGCACAACACCTTTTAAGGTCGCAAGAGGCTCGACGACCCCCTCGTTCGCGCTCTCGAGCGTCTGCATCAGCATCTCATTTGCGCTCAATAAGTCCCAGGGCCTTCCTATGTCGATCCACTGCTCCTCAACCTTTGTGTACCCAACAGGGTAGCCCTGATCGATGAGCAATTGTATAGCGTCAGTGATCTCGTACTCCCCCCGTGCCGACTTCCGCGTCTCAGCTATGCGCTCGAAGATGTCCGGCTCGAAGGCGTAAATACCGAGGTTTGCCAAATCCGAGAGGGGCTCATTAGGTTTTTCCGTTATTCGAACCACAGCGTCGTCAATGACTTCAAGTATGCCATAATTGCTCGGTTCTTTCACTCTCTTCGCCCCGATAAGGACTACATGGTCTGGCGCTGTCCGTGCGATGAGCTTCAATGTGGGCGAGCTTACCAAGCTATCCCCATTAAGCGCGAGAAATCGCTCATCTACGAGATCCCTAACTTGGTTAATTGCGTCGGCCGTCCCGCATTGCTGTTCTTGTCTGACGTATTCAATCTGGGCTCCGAGCTCCGCTTTATCGAAATGTGATCGAATTGCTTCCTCGTGGTAACCGGTTACGATTATTACGCGTAAAATGCCTGCTTCGACACATGAACTAACTATCCGTTCGAGAATGGGCGTGCCCAGCACTGGGAGCATGACTTTGGGGCGGTTATAGGTCAGTGGGCGCATCCGGGTGCCTTCGCCGGCACCAAGTACGACAGCTAACATTGGAGGTGCCTCTGCACTATTGCCGACGCTTTTTCATAAAGCCTTTTTGTCATCGCTGCGTCTTTTGCCTCCGCAGTAATTCTTATCTTTGGTTCTGTTCCTGATCTTCTCACTAGTATCCAACCGTCTTCAAAATCAAGCCTTACGCCGTCAATGGTCGTTATCTCAATATAGTCGAGAGAACACAATTCTTGATTAATCGCAGCAATTCGATCGTTTTCACCGCTGTAAGCAACTGACCCTCGCAAAATGTGATACTTGGGAAACTGTGCAATCACGTCGGAGATCGACTGCTGACTAGCAATTGATACGATCAGTGCCGCTGCATAGATACCGTCCGGAGTATAGGAAATGCGGGGAAAGATCCAGCTACCGCTACTTTCGCCACCGAAGTCCGCCCCCGCACGTTTGACTTCTTCCGCGACGTACACGTCACCTACGCGTGTTCGATGAATCGCGCAGGTGAGGACGTCATCAACCATGTGCGAAACGTCGACAGGATACACTGCAATATTTTTTGCCTCGTTCACGCCGAACAGCGCGAGCATTTCATCGCCAGCTATATACCTGCCACTTCGGTCTACCGCCATCATACGATCAGCGTCACCATCGTGGGCTATGCCGATATCGGCGCGAAAGCTTCGGACAGCTTCAATCAGGAGGTTCAAGTTGCTTTCTATAGGCTCTGGATCTCTTGCGGGGAAAAATCCGTCGGGCTGCGCATTCAAAGTGATGACGTCGCATCCCATCTCTCTAAGCACATATGGTGTGATGGTCGCGCCCGCGCCTGAGCCACAATCGACTACTACGCGACAGCTTACATCGGTGAAATGATTGAGGATATCCTTTTTATGGTCATTGATGGCATTGCCATAAGACGCAATTTTCCCAATAGCGTCCCAGCTGGCCCGCTCACCTCTGAACGCGGGATGCGGTTTTTCTTCAGTGATCAATGACTCGATGTCTTCCTGCTGCTCGCTATTGAATGAGGTGCCATCGGGGTTCCACAATTTGATGCCGACGTATTCAGCGGGGTTATGTGAAGCGGTAACCATAACCCCGCACTCGTAGTTGCGGGCTGCGTGAGAAAGAGTCGGCGTCGAGACGAGGCCGATTCGGGTGATGTCACACCCGCAGGCGGTGAGGCCTGAGATGAGCGCATATTCAATCATCTCGCTTGCGATCCGAGGATCTCTACCTATAACGGCAGATTTGCATCGAGATCCGACGGCTAGCCCAACACTGAGCGCTAATTCTGAGCTCAGCCTCTTGTTGGCCACGCCACGAATTCCGGAAGATCCAAACATGATAGGCCTCCGTTTTTCCAATTGACTTACGATTCAAATGGCACCAAGATTACACTCAGAATCCTCTCCCCATTGAAATTAAATGTTTTGGTAAAACTATAAATCGAGAGGTAAGCGTTGAATACTACGTGCGTCGATTAACAGAGTACGCGGCTCACGAACGTAACTCAATGTGGGATTGGTCCAAAGTCAAAAACCCACTGCGAGTGGCCCTGAACTACCTCGTTGTACGCATCTGCGGCTTCTTGCCTTCACTGAAAACAAAAAACGCGCTATATCGTTCAATTGGGATCAAAGTCGGCAAGAACGTTTCTGTCGGTTTGGAAGTCACTTTTGACATCTTTTTTCCTGAACTTATAGAAATTGGCGACAACTCCGTCATCGGATATGGATCTACCCTGCTTTGTCACGAATTCCTGATAGACAAATGGAAAAAAGGCCCGATTGAAATCGGCAAAAATGTTCTGATAGGAGCAAACTCGACGGTCTTAGCAGGCGTGGTCATCGGAAGCGGAGCTACGATTTCTGCCTGCTCTCTTGTTAATCGAGACATCACCAGCGACGCTCTGGTCGGCGGGGTGCCCGCTCGAGAGATCAGGAGGGAAAACACGGCGTGAAACTCCGCGATATCTTGGAAAACACGCCGCTGTTGGTTGCGATCATACTTATCAACGTCGCGGGAACGTTGGTCGGTTTCTTCTACTACTGGGATCAGCTGGTTTCTTCGAGCCCCGTCTATTGGATATTCATCCCAGACTGTCCTCTGTACACTATGCTCGCAGCGGCCGTCCTAGCCGTTTACGTGAGCACGAGGCGCAGTTCCGATATTGTCAATTTCATCACAGCAGTCGGATTGGCAAAATACGGCACGTGGACCGTATTCGTCGTCTTATCGTTCACTGCGTTTTATTTTTCAGTCGACAGCAGTTTTTACTCAGTTCTGGTTCTATTGCATGTCGCGATGGCTGCCGAGTTCATTCTGCCGCTCATGTTAATTCGGCGGCTGAAGCAGAGGTTCATTGCCGTTGCGCTCATATGGTTCTTTGCAAACGATTTCGCGGATTATTTTTTGGGCACTCATCCACCCATACCAGCAAGCGACATCACGCAGATCGCCATTTTCACTTTCCTGCTTACACCGGTCTTCATAATCGTGGCATACGCTGCAGCCAGATTCTTAAATAATAGCAACACATGAGAGTTGCTTAGCGGGGGTTGCCAAGCCAGGTCAAAGGCGCAGGGCTTAGGGCTGCTACGTGCAAGTAAGACACCCTGTCTCATAGGAGTTCGTGCGTTCAAATCGCACCCCCCGCATTAACTTTTTCACTCGTGATTCAGCTTTCTCTTAACGCCTCACACGAGATCCGTCTTTAGCGGATTGGACAGGCAGCTAAGCCCGAAGGAACGATAGGTCAGCGAGCATGAAGAAAAAACGATGAGCGGGCAAATGCTGAGACGACGACAAGCATCACTTCACTGATTGGGTACTAACACGATTTACAGCTGGGTGATCGCATTATGGTAGGAGCAAGAACAGGTCAGCGCTCGGCTCGATTCTGGTTTCGATGCCGTCTTTGAAAAGGCGGACTGTTCCCCCGCTTTCCGAAACGGTTATTGCTATCGCGTGTGTCTCGCGCGTAATCGCAAGCGCCGATATGTGTCGCCCCCCTAACCCCTCTAACTCGATTAATTTTGTGTTTACGTCTAAGTATCTGCCGGCTGATGTGATGATCCCTTTCTCGTCTACAATAAAAACGCCGTCTAGCTGAGCAAACTCTTTGATGGTTTCCCAATGCGAAGGATTCTTTATGTCCCGCATATCTTCGGCGTGTCCCTTGTACGGATTGAGAATAAGCTGATGTGATCTTCGTAGCACTTCATTCGTGTCCCCAACTATGAATGCGGTTCCCACTTTCTTGCCCTCTCGGCCCTCTCTCCCCAATTCAAGAGCCAATCGCAACACCGCTTTTAGCGCCGTTGGATTCACGCGTTCCGCTGTCCTGTCTATTGCCTGCACCGTTACAAGCTGTTTGACGTCACACACAACGATAGACGACAGGTCCGCCAGGCATAACACGCCAACGATGTACCCGCCGCTTACTACGTCCTGAACATAGGCGGCAGTGGCAATGTCCTGCACAAGCGCGAGATCATTGAACGCTGGGGCAACGATTTTGGTTTTGAGGTCCTGGGTTGCACTTTCGCTCAGGAGGTCTCGCAACTCTTTAGTGACGCCTTTCGTTAGCGAAGAGGTTTCAATAAAAGTCGATGGGACGTCGCAGGGCACCTCGCTACACGATGCATCTGAGATCACAAAAAGATGTGCGGCATTAATCTTTTTTGCCAGCTCATTGGCAGCCTCGGTAATCGCTGTGTAAATTTTATCCATAGGGTCCAATCGCTTCGGCGTCTAACTTTCTCATGTTTTTCTTTTCTTTTCTTGACTTAAAAAACTACTTCCGTGTTCGTCTTCACAAAAGCGATTGTGAGCTATTTAGCTATTTATATCTGTTTTACGAAATACCAAGAGATGAAACACTTTGACGTGGATCTGCACCTACACTCACGTTTCAGCATCGGGACGAGCCCAAAGATGGACCTGCCGCGAATGTGCGAAACTGCTCATCTGAAAGGTGTTCAAGTGCTCGGAACTGGCGATTGCCTTCAGGGCGTATGGCTAGAAGAGCTGGAATCGAGCTTAGAAAAGCGTGGAGACTGTTATGAGATTGATGGAATTGCGTATGTGATTCAAACTGAAGTCGAAACAACGGTCAAAGGGCGTGTTCACCATCTGATATTGTTTCCGAGTTTCTCTTCTGCGCACGAACTCCGCGAAGTGGTGTTCAACAAGGGATATTCACAGTTAACAGGCGGCAGACCTCAGCTTAAAATATCGCCTGAAGAACTTATCAGTTTAGTTCGTGAAGTCGACGCACTCGCGGGGCCGTCACACGCTTTCACTCCTTGGACATCAATGTACGCCGCTTACGATAGCATCCGTGAGTGTTATGGGGAGAACCGCGATCTTGTCACCTTTCTAGAGCTTGGACTAAGTGCCGACACCAAGATGGCCAGCAAGCTAGCAGAATTGGATTCGTGCACCTTTGTGTCTTTCAGTGACGCGCATTCCGCGGCGCCAGACAAGTTAGGCAGAGAGTTTACGCGATTCTGCCTGCGCCGCCCAAATTTTCGCGAGATACGTCGAGCATTCCAAGGCGTCAACGGCCGGGGGGTAATCCTCAACGTAGGTCTCGATCCACGAGAGGGCAAGTACCATCTGACAGGATGCCGTCGCTGCAAAAAAGCTTACGACCTGGAAGATATCACCGCCGACGGAAACGTGCTAAAAACCTGTCCCGAGTGCGGCGGACCACTCAAAATAGGTGTGAAAGATAGGATACGGCTCCTTGCGCTCAAGAGTCGCGAGGTTCCCTTAGCACAAAGGCCGCCATATATACACGCAGTGCCACTCTTAGAGATACTGAAGGCTATGAAGCGCTCCAATCCGATGAACGTTAAGAAGATTTATGGCGAACTGATACGCGAATTTGATGACGAAATAAACATTCTAATCGATGCGCCTCTAGATGATGTGAGACAACAGCACCCAGAACTCGCGGAAGTGCTTGAACGGTTCAGAAACGACGCTATCGACTTCGAGTTTGTGGGCAGAGGCGGTTGGTATGGAAAGATTAAAATCTAGTAGCTCTCAGCTTGCCTCTTTCTATTGATGAGGTTCTTTTTTTCATACGCTTCAATTACCGTTTGTGGCGTTAGGCCCGCACTGATCATCGCAGACACGAGGAAGTGCAAGCAATCAATTAGTTCTTCGTGAACGCTGCTCCACTTTTCCGCAGACAGTGTGTGTTTTTTCCACCACTTCCTCTCGCCGGTGATGACAACGCCCAGCGTGTTGCGCGTCTCGTACGACTCTTGTATCAGATGCCCAAGCAAGGCGATGACCCGGTCTTCTTTGCTCCACTCGTTAAACGGGGCTCGATTTTGAACGGATTCGTCAAAGCTCGCCTGTAATTCAAAGATCTTGTCTAGTCGGTCCATACAGTGAGTTACACGAGTACGGAGATAATAACGCTGTCGATGCGCGCGCATAGAAAGCTTGATCTCGGATGAGTAGTGAGTTGAGGAAGGGGCCGCACCGAATCTATGGACAAAAAGCAACGCGAAAGGCTAGTGCTCCTAGTTCTTGTAGCGAGTGTTGCCATAGTCCTCGTATTTATCTCGTGGCCATTCAAAGACGTCATCGCCATAACGCTGTTGCTCGCTTTTATTCTACAATACCCCACTGCGTGGCTCGAAAAACGCATACACCGACGACGCGGCGCCATTCTGATCGTTATCGTTTCCATCTTCGCAGCCCTCGCGTTCGTATTACTCGACATCGTTTACATATTGTACAGTGAGATCGCTAGTCTATCTGTCTCTTCTGAGAACCTTGACAAGTTGCTCAACCAGGGCCCCCAAAGTCTAATCACGAGCCTTAGCGCGCGAATAAGCGAGAGCCTCCAAGTCGCAAGCTTACAGGGTAGGATCTCTGACATATTGTCGACCATTCTGAATGATGTGCTAGCGAGCTCTACAAGTGTCATAGAACGGGTCATTCCAAACATACCGCTCTACGTCGTCGAACTGGTGATTGTGACTTTGCTTCTTTACTACCTCTTACTGCGCGGAAAGGGTTTCTTCGACGAGATGATGACGCTAGTACCGGCGGAGTACCAAACCGTTGTAAATCGCTTTCTGGGACACCTGCGACTGATATATTACTCACTCTACGTCGTCAATCTCGGATCCAGTATCGTGAGTGGCATCTTAGCGGCGGTGGGATATGCAATACTCGGTGTGCCTTATTTCATTACGTTCGCGATACTCATTGCGATTTTTGGGCTCATCCCCGTTATTGGGAGGGCAATTGTGTACGTACCGCTCACATTGTATTACCTGCTCATCGGAGATCCGATAAAGGCCGTGGTTTTATTGGTTTTTAGCTGGGCAGTGCTTGATCAGCTTACGGGCTTGTACATACTTCCGATGTGGGCCCATCGCACCGGCAGGGTGCCTCAAGCACTGACGATTCTTGCGTTTACGGCCCCCATCTTAGCGCTCGGGCCGATTGGCTTCGTCATAGGGCCGGCGGCTTACGGCCTAGCCCTCGCTTTGTTCAGGACGTACCGAGAGACGCAACAAGAAAAAACGCTGCCGGCGGGTTCTTAGCATGCTATCGGCGAACTTGAGCGGTTACCCAACGCGACCAGATCTCAAAGCCATACGAGAATACGTCCGAGCAGGTGGCGAGAACCCATTCACCGCAGCGGTCAAAAAGGCGGTTCAGGACCAGCTAAGAGCCGGTGTTGACATCGTTACTGACGGTCAAGTGAGGCAGGTCACTGACCTACTCGCATCCAACGTTCCCGGAATACGGATGGATGACCACCCGCGAATTGAAAACACGGTGGGAACTCCGCGCAATACAACAGCAGAATTGGATTTTATTACTGCTGCGAGAGAATGCGGTGACGCCGCGCGTGTCAAGGCAGTATTACCGGGCCCGTTCTCATTTGCCGACAGCTGCGTACTAGACGCGAAAGCACCATACCGATCGAAACACGACGTGAACTTGCTATTTGATATTGCATCTGTGCTTCGTTACGAAATCGACGCGCTCAGAGAGAACCACGCAAGCTTGATCCAAATCACAGAACCCATCGAGATCGTACGTGACCTTGATGTATTTTTAGACCTGCTGTCGGTACTTTTCAAAAGGGTGAAAACGCCCGTTTGTCACTTCGAAGGAAACGTGAGCAACGCCTTTCCAAAGCTGTTAGAAGCGAAAATTGCGGTCATTTCCTTTGACGTTGTTGATTTCACCCAGAATAACGCGACGGTTAAATTTAAAGAACTGGTTGAGGTGCACGAAAAGGTAGCATGTGTGGGATGTGTAGATTCATCAAAGGCGCAAGTAGAGTCAATTGAAGCTCTCCAGAAGCGGGTTGGCCCATTTATTGATGCATTTGGGCAAGAGCGCATTTGGATTTCTCCGAGTAACACGCTCGCCAATTTGCCCCGACTGGCTGCCTTTGACAAACTGAGGCAACTTGAAGCAGCGAAACGACGCATTGCAGCCAGAGCTGAGTAATTACCCTCTGCCGAGGCATACAGGTCTGATCGCAAGAGAAATATAGCCTTTATCCTATCTAAATCTTGGAGTTGATAATGTGCTTAGCGTTAATGAAATCTCGATGGGAATCGTTGAAGAAATGCTGGATTACACGGAAGAACTGAAGATAGAGGCGCTTGAGCTTGACAACGGTTCCACGGTTATTGACTGCGGCGTTAATGTCGACGGTGGCTACGAAGCTGGCGAGATGTTTACCGAAATATGCCTCGGCGGGCTCGGGTCTGTCAGGCTCACCGTACAGACGTTGAAGAATACGCCCTTAGTGTTTATTCACGTCTTCACAGACCATCCCGCTCTTGCCACGCTTGGATCTCAGAAAGCGGGCTGGTCGATAAAGGGCGATAACTACAGCGCAATGGGTTCAGGACCGGCGCGAGCTTTGTCGTGCCAGCCGAAGAAGACGTACGAACTGATAGACTACGAAGATGATTATGATTTTGGGGTAATCGCACTAGAATGCGACCATTTGCCCGATGAAAAGGTTGCAGGCGAGATCGCCGAGCAATGCAACCTTGAGCCTTCAAAACTAACACTTCTTAACGCGCCGACGTCATCAATTGTCGGTACCGTGCAAGTGGCTGGTAGAGTAGTCGAAGTCGCTGTCTACAAGGCCGCAGAACTCGGGTATGACACACTACAAATAATGAGCGCAGCCGGTTCGTGCCCGATCGCGCCCCTTACCAAGGATTCACTTCAAGCGATGGGCATGACGAACGACGGCATAATCTACTATGGAAATGTCTTCATGACAGTCAAGAAGTACGACGAGGTGTTCGAAAAACTGCCCTCGGAAACATCCCCGTCCTATGGCAAGCCGTTTTACCAAACCTTCAAAGACGCCAACTATGACTTTTTTAAGATAGACAAGTTCATGTTCGCGCCTGCCCAAGTCACGATCACGGATGCACAATCAAATAAAACGCTCAAGTTTGGCCGATTGAACGAATCGGTGCTCGCGGAATCATTTGGGATATAGACTAGCGCGTCCTGTCCGCGTGGACGTAGTTTCAAACGCTTAGAATAGTTCCAACGCCCTTGCTCTTGCCTTCTCTAAAAATGAATCTCTGACCTTTATACACGTGATACGGCCGATATTTGAACCGGATCCTTACTGTCCCAGACTCGCCGGCCATCATGAACTCACGCTCAGGATCAAAGGTCACGCTCTCTGATATCGTTTCGACGTGAATCACAGGTTCATAACCGCGTCCGATCCTCGTCGGGTGGTGCAAAATATATACTTCACTGACAAATTCCCTCACCGCAGCAGGCTTATTTCGCGCTAGAACCATGCCTCGCTCAATATCGTGAGGCTTAACGCCCTTAATGGCAAGCCCGACGATATCGCCGGCCGAGGCTTTTTCGACGTTACAGTGATGCATTTCAATCGATTGGATCTTCACTCGCCAGAATGCACCATCTTTTGCAGGGCCCAAATAGAGCGTGTCGCCAACAGCAACCGTGCCGCTCTTGATCGTACCGCTGGCTACGGACCCAACGCCAGTTATCTGGTACACACGGTCGATGTAAATCTCAAAGTCCGCGTTCTCAGTCACGTTCCTTTTTGGCAGGCGCTTGAAAAGCTCGTCCAAGATTTCAATGCCATCAAGAGTCACAGGAGAAGTTCGTATAATCGGCACGAGCAGCCCTTGCGCGACCTTACCGCAAATCCTCTCGACCCCGTCGACCGCTTTCAACTTATAAGGCACTCGGCCGACGACACGTAGGATGTCGTGGATCTGAGATTCGACCTCTTGTATAACCCGCTCACTCACTCTATCGATCTTCGTTAATGCGACAATGGTGGGAAGTTCCATTGCGAGTAAGATTCCTAGATGTTCCTTCGTGACGTGGGTTACACCATCGTCAGCGGCGACGACTAGAAGGCCGTAATCGAGCTTTGGCCCGACGATCCCCCTGATGGTAGTTCTGAGCCACGGTTCGTGCCCCACCGTATCGACAAACGAAACGAGCTTTGCGGAATTTTGAACGACACCTGCTCGCTCTCTCTTGCTAAGTGGGTTCTTAAGTCGGATGACGCGCTCGTTGAAACCGTATACTACGTACGATAGATCTGCTGAGAGTCCTCGCTCTATTTCGTGGGGCTTGACGTCCAGATACAGTCTCGTTTTTCCTGACCCATCATCAGGCGTGCCGCTTACAATCGTGCCCACTAGGGTGCTTTTACCGTGATCTACGTGGCCCGCGGTTCCAACAAGAATATGGTCTTTTTCCGAGTGCATGTTTTTGATAGTGAGTAGTCCGATGTGGCCCCCCTTGACCGCGTATTCTTCTATCCCACACACGTGCGCACCAACATCGCGAGCAATGGCGTGCAAAACATGCACAGATTCATCTAGCTGCGGCCTGGAAATACCTTTCAGATAGCCTGAATCAGTGATCCCTACGATGTATTGCGTTTTCCCATCAGCTTGCAGGAGTTTGTACTTCATTTGACACGCGAGAGTTTGCCGGCGCTCTCCCTTAAGATGGGTTTCTCGTGTCAAGAATTCCTTAAACTCGAACCCGACCCCCTCACCGTTGCCCGCGATTGCGGTCAATTTTTCAAAGCCTGAAGCCATAAGACGATCAATTCACTAGGTGTTGTTATAAAAAATAGCTCTGTCGATCGACCAGCCGCGACCGAGCTGCAACATTGACCAAGTCACAGTTGGTCACCGAGTGAACTGGCCTGCGTAGCTCGGCTCCTGCGCACTAGGCGCCTCGCGGCAGCATTCGTGCACAAGCCCCGCTCAACAGGCTGAGCTGTGCTACCCAGTCGCAGTTGCGTATCTCAAGACATACATCGGCATGCCACGAAAATTGATCAAGTTTAGTCGTGTATCCTCGATGATCTCAGACCCAAGTGGTTTAATGAGCGCATCCGCACCTATTTTCTCAGACAGCTCTATAATGCTTCGCTGAATCTCCATTGGGGGCCGAATGGCGTAAATCAAACGAGCACCCCGATACAGTTGCAGATCTGGACGCGTGACATCGTCTTTAACGTAAATGGGCTTCAAGCGACAATCGATTGCATCAATTTCAAGGATGTCCGTTGCCGTAACCTTGAACCTGGAGCAAAGCGCGAGAGCGACTCGCGAATATCTCCCGATTCCAACTTCAACTAACGCTGTGGAGTAGTTGTTTCGTATAAACTCTGGGAGTACTTCCGCGCAGCGGTCAGACATAGCCACAGCCTTTAATTATCCTTTGTTAGCATATACATATTCCGCGTCGACAGGCCGCAGCCAGGAGGTATTACTTGTCCGTAATTCGTAGCTTCCGACCGTCAGATTTTGAGCGGATCATAGCGATTGAAAAAGAGGCATTTGGCGAATACAACCCGATATTGTTTATGACGGCATACGAAACGTTTCCTGACGGTTTCCTTGTTGCGGAAGAAGATGGTTACATAGTCGGATTCTTGACCACCGTAGTAGTAGCTCTATTTGACGTGAAAATCCTGTCAATAGCCGTAGATAAGAGGTGCCAAAGCAAGGGCTTTGCCTCAATGCTGTTAAAAGCGCTCTTCGAAGTCTTGCGCGCAAAAGGAATCTTACGACTGCTCCTTGAAGTGAGGCTGAGCAACACTCGCGCTCAGAGATTGTACTTATCGCTCGGCTTCAATCTGGTCAAGGTTATTTCTGCTTATTACCAAGACGGCGAAGACGCCTATTTGATGGAGAAATTACTAGTTAACCAACTATCGTAATCTTATCATCTCGGTTCGTGCGGCAAGTTCTTCCATTCGTGCTGAAATCCGGCCTGTACCAGAGAACTCCTCGGAGTCCATCACACATGCAAGTTCATTGCCAAGCACGAAGATCGCGTGCTTATGCTCAGCCTTGCTTCTGTGTATGTGCATCGGGCCGATATGGAGCGAAGCGTATCGCTCAAATTCACCGTTACAACACGTGTGTTCTTCAAAATAGTTCTTGCAGCGAACTAAAAGTGTGTGTAACTGAATAAGTTCCTCTTTATGCATGGGCCATACCTCGGTGTCGTTAGACAGTAAAACGTTAAAAGTAAGTGGTATAAAGTATTTATGTAAGAATTGCGCTTCCTAAAAAAAGTATTTAAAGGTGACGTTATACTCCTCACGCAATACTGTATGCCCTCTGCAATATTGCCCTAAAAATAGATAGACAAAAAGTTGGAAACGGAGCTGGCCAAACTAGCTCCGCAACTCAAAGATTATTTGATATCTTCAACAGTGAGTACTTTGACTGAAAGCGGCCTTTTGACGACATTGCCTATTTTGACGCCTATTAGATAATTAAGCTCTTTTTCTGCCGCAATATCAAGAATACGCTGAGTGATAACTCCATCGAAAATGACACTCTTGACTAGGCCGTCTGATTCTTTTAGAGCGCTTACGAGGTTCCGCACTTCTACCTCTTTTAAAACTTTCCCCTCTGCGTCGAGCAAAAACGCATTCAGCGTGCCGTTCAGCGCCTCTACGTAGTTTCTGAAGCTGCTTTCGAGCGGGGATGGCTCGCTGACTTCAACAGGCGCGACGCGAGGCGCTGGCGCTGGCTTATTTCGAGTATGTTGCGAAGGCTTTTTCTTGTTCCTTTGTTCGAGCACCTGTTCGATGGGAAGTTTGTTTCGTAACGCCTTTACGATCTCTTTTTGAGACAAATCTTCAACGCTCTTGCCCTCAGGCGCATACGCGACGTAATCGACGTCAGCGGTTTGCAGGAGCTCCTTGAGGATCAACTCGCCCCCTCGGTCGCCGTCCAAGAACGTTGTGACGGTCTTCTTCTTGCTCAGTTCAATCACAGCCTTAGGCACGTTCGTCCCTTCAACGGCTATGGCATTCTTGATGCCGCACCTGAGCAGAGTCAAAACGTCGGCCCGTCCTTCAACGATTAGTATCGCGTCAGAATCCTGAACGTTAGGACCCGACGGGAGTTTTTCTTTACCGTAGGAGACAAGTTCGTCGACTCGCACAGCCTGCTTTACCGATTCAGTGAGTTCTTGGCTCTCTGGCAAGCTTTCATCAAACTTGTCAAGAAGTATGTGCTTCGCCTGATCAACGATCTGACGTCTCTTCGACGCTCTGATGTCCTCGAGCTTAGTAACGGAAATGCTAGCGACGCACGGTCCCACACGATCGATAGTCTCAAGCGATGCCGCGAGTATCGAAGTTTCAATCTTATCGAGCGAGGAGGAAATGAGGACGTATCCATCGGACTTGCCGCTTTTTGAGCTTATGTTTACCTCAATGCGTCCTATCCTGCCCGTCTTTTGGAGCTCTCTGAGATCCAAATCGTCTCCAAGCAACCCCTCTGTCTGTCCAAATATTGCTCCTACTACGTCGGGCTTCTCGACGACGCCGTCTGTATGGATGTCAGCATAAATAACGTATTTTGTAGTGTCAGAATTTTGCATTATCGTCAACTCCTTAAAAACTGCAGAAGTTGTTGAATAAAGGATCCAATAACAAGCCGTTTCCTATTTCTACAGTCGCGCTTCGTGAATTTGCAAGCATTAGCTCACAATTGTGAATGTAGGGTTAATGTGACCTTTTTCAGTTGATGTTTTGACTCGCTAATAATTAAAACTACCGATGTGTTGCGATAAGCGCTACGACTTCTTTGTCTTGGCGTTACTATTTTCTATCGCCTGGTTAATCACCGACTGAACTTCCAGGACGGTGGTGTTGCACAATAGCACCACTTTCTGGCTGCTAGTGTGACCAGAAACCAAGTGCACCTCTTTTGCAGGCTTGTTGAACAAAGTCGCTAGGTATCTGACGAGCTCCTCGTTGGCTTTTCCCTTCTGCGCGGGCTCAGTGAGCTTGAAAAGTATAGCACGCCGCCACCCATCGTACTTCTCAACGCCCACGTGTCGCGAACCTGGCGTAACCTTAATGCGAATCGAAACGCCTTCTTGTACGGCCCTAAGTGCGCCTTCAAGCTGCATCAACGGGATCAAAAGACAAAGATAGTGGTCTTTGCCCTGACGCACTAACTCCGAAGGTTCACTCTCTTGAAATTTTCGCTGTCCCCTTCAGTTACCCTCGTGCCAGGGCATGATGCGACCTTTGCCATTACGGGGTTGTCTTGTTATCATCAAAGGGCGTTCGCCAGAAACTCAAACAAGGACCTATACGTAACGGGGATATTTCGCTCTCATATGCACTGATAATCATCCAAACACTCACGTGAAACGTCATACCAGTCCTCTTAAGAGCGCTAATTTGTATATTAAAGATCTTATATATCGTTTTCCTCCGCGAAGAAAACACGGCGCTTACGTCCGACTGTCGTGCACAGATGGCATTATTCAAGTATCTGAGCGAACGCGCCGCGCATCAACACATGCACCTGCAAAAGGACGCTTTGAGAGGGCGCAGCGCAAAAAAGAGCGATGCACCGGCGTGAAAACGCAGTCGATGTTTATATACAATCACATCGATACATCTAAAGTAAGAGTATGTTTGACCCATACCATCGCCCCATCAAGAGTCTGCGCATTTCGGTGACTCACAAATGCAATCTCAACTGCATTTATTGTCACGAAGAAGGAGAACTACACAGTGCCCACCCGTATGAGATCTCTGTGCCTGAGATAGCCAAAATCGCTCGACTCTGCTACAACGAAGGAGTCACCAAAGTTAAGTTTTCAGGCGGAGAGCCGCTGCTGCGCAAAGATATTCGCGAAGTCATCGAGGCATTGCCTCCATTTGAAGACGTTTCAATGACGACCAACGGTCAACTCCTCGATGAGCGGATCGGCGATTTAGAAGGACTTGATCGGGTAAACGTAAGCTTGGATACGCTAAACGCAGCTACCTACAAGAAACTGACCGGGGGGAAGATCGAAAACGTTTTGAGAGGAATCGACGCGGCCCTTGAAGCAGATCTAACGCCTGTCAAGATAAACATGGTCGTGATGGATGGGATAAATGACCATGAGATCGGGGATATGATAAGGTACGTGCAAGGAAAAGAGATGGTTTTGCAACTGATCGAACTAATGGGCTTCAAGAATCGCTCGGGGCTACGAGGATCTAATCTGAGGCTCATAGAAAGCACGCTCGAGGGGCTGTCAAACAGAACGACCGCAAATACCTTGCACAATAGAAAGAAGTTCGAGATCAACAACGCCGAAATTGAAATTGTTCGCCCTATAGATAATACCGAGTTTTGTATGAACTGTAACAGGCTGCGAGTCACATCAGACGCAAAGCTTAAGCCGTGTCTTCTCAGAAACGATAACCTCGTGGATGTGCGAGGAATCGACAACTTGTTAGACGAACGCGCTTTAGAACTTATTATGAGCGCAGTCACAAGGAGGGAGCCATATTACAAACCAAGTTTCCTTGGCGGAGCTTATAGTCGACGGAAAGCGGGTACCTACTAACCAGTTCGTCCAAGATGTTTTTGCCGGAATAATTAGCGGCGTGCTTGTGTCTATTCACGGCGTCGGGGACGACTGGAAGCTCGCAGAAGTGAAGATAACGCGCGCTGAGTAATTTTCTTTATGGACTTAAACTCGCTCATCGAAACACTCGAAGCCATCGCGCCACCTGAACTGGCCGAGCCGATCGATGATGGGCGAATAGGGCTTATAGCTCGCGGACGAGACGAAGCAAACTCGATAGCTGTTGCCTTGGATCCGACAGCGAACGTGATTCAAAAAGCAGTCCATACCGAGGCCGATATCCTTATCACGCATCACACGCTAATTTGGAGTCCTATCACTAAAGTCCCTTTGCGTATTCAAAAACAGCTCACGCTTATCTTAGAGCACGGTTTATCGTTTTACGTCTTGCATACTAACTACGATGCGGCGCCTGGGGGCGTCAACGATGTGTTGGCGAAACTCGTAGGATTGCACGACATCGAACCATTTGGCCTCGGAAGAATGGGTACAATCGATCCCGTCAGCACATTAGATTTTGTTAAGCACGTAGCGCAAAAACTTGGTACACACGTCCAGTTCACAGGGAAGGGCACCATCGAAAAAGTCGCCGTGATTGGCGGTAGCGGCTTTGGAGCAACTGAGGAGGCAATCGCAGCGGGCGCTGACGCACTCCTTTCGGCTGAACTGAAGCACGACGCTATTCGCTGCGCAGAAGGGCGTCTTTCTCTGATTGACGCCACGCACTATGCGACGGAAGCGCCAGCAATGCAAATCCTCGCGCAACGGTTAGGCGGCGAGTTTATCGACGATAGGCCAAAGCTTTTAGGCCTTATCTACCACCAATGACCAAACATTGCCAACGCAGACACGAATGAGTAAGATAGGAGAAGTACCTTTGTTTGCCGATGCCTTTAAGCAACAAATCGAGCGCGAATACGGAAATCGGGGCAAAAAGGGCCTTGAAATAGCGGAAGAAGGACGCGTTAAACTCTATAAAGACTTTTATGTTGTCGTGGGAGAGGCTGATGAGTACATTGTCGAAGAAGCTGTGTGCACCTGCAAAGACTTCTTGTTCAATGCTTCACGAAATACCACGAAATGCAGCCACATGATCGCTGTCGAAATCGCGAAACAGAAAGGCCTCGTTGATTTTGTTAACGCGTGGTATCAGGACGTGCGACCCTTGCCATGATGAAGCCTCTTTTTTTGATTCTGAGCCCATTTTGAGCTTATGGTCTTGCTGACTGTTGACGACCACAAGGAACGCTTGTGCTCCATCGTGGACTGTTTGATAGATGGTAGCAGCGGCGCCTACAAGCCCGCTAAACTCACGCGGCAGCCGTATAATCGGATATGCGTGGGACGGCTTTGAACTCTGGACGCTTATTTTGTGCGTGCAGATTGGTTGCATACGTCGCAGAACGCGTCAAGCAAGCATAACCGTTATGATTCGCCGTGGCCTGTTTCAAAGACTGGCTGCTTAGCACCCTAAAAAAGGAACCGTCGCGAAAAAGAAATTCTGGTTAAGGGCCGTAGACGGTGAAGGAAAAGGAGCAGGAGTGAAGACTGACCGGGCTACGATTCCTAGCAGAAGTACATTTTTATGTCGAACGAGCGACAAAAACGAGAATGTTGTGTAATATCCTACAGTTCTGAGGGGCGCTAATTCATCGCTCTAAAAGCTCACTATATACCTTGCGCATGTTCTTTTCGGGTAACAAGAAGCTAAGTCTACGTAGTTTTAGTTTCATGTCTAATAGACATTTGTCACAGACTGGTTCCGCCCCTTTGTAAGTCTTCTCGCAAAACTCACAGACTTTCGGAGTGGGGTCTTTTTCAATTCTTGTCTTAAGATCAAAGCCCACAAGATAAGTGTTGATTGCTTGAAGAGCAGAGATTAGCTCTTTTTTGCTGATGGATAAACATTGATCTTCGTCATCATCAGTCCAGTCGGCCCAGTCCGTCTGCAGTTTCTTGTGAATTTCTTCGATATTCATCGTGTCCATGAGATCACTTGTGCAGTTTTCCTCCCACGGTATAAGATTATTCTTTTTATCTTATGCCGGAAAACGAGTCGAAAAACGTAGGCAGGAAGAGCGTCGAACGTGTCCGGCAGTGACGCAAAGCTCAGGTGTGGTCACACGCGGCGCTGCGTGCAGCTACTGCCCCCGCAAGGGGCAACGGCTCGACGGATCGTACCTGCGAACTTTTGCGCTTGAGCTAAAGGAACAGCTTGCCCAGACTCTTGCAGCATTCGTCTCATCGGTTCTGACTCAGCCGCGTAGGCACCTAGTCGACTCCGCCGAGTGAAATCAATAGACATGTGCGCTTCTAATGGCACAACATCGAGCACCGTTTGCTTTAAGACGGCTACTCTATAGTTTGGGCAATGCGAACTCCCATTTCAAAAGCTTTCTGACAATCTTTTGGAAATTCTTCCTTTCGTCTCTTTGCCTTCGCTTCAACATCAAAAACTGTTGTCTCGTACTTAGAGTAGTCGTCAAATTGATAGGTATCATAAACAAACAACGATTCTGACTTTCCGAATATCCGTGCCATGACCATTTCAGCAAGACCGAGGCTCCGATCATAGCCAATCTGTTTCATCTGCTCTTCTCGCACGTTCATAGTGTAAATCAAACCTGTCTTGATCCGCCTGTTGAAAAGCGTTGACCGGTTCGCGTCATACACTGAATACGGGAAGAGCAACCTCTCCATGAAGGATCGCATTTCGCCCGTGACGCCCCCATAATAGATAGGGGAGCCGAGGACAAGGGCGTCAGTTTCCCCTGCTTTTTTGAGCACTGGTGTCAACTCATCTTCTACAGCACACCTACCATAGCTCTCGCCATTTTTCAATTTGCAGGCGAAACAGCTAATGCAGCCTTTAAAATCGAGTTTATACAGATGAACGAGTTCAGTCTCCGCTCCCTGTGAAGCTGCTCCTTCAAGCGCATTATTTAATAAGGTTGCGGTGTTGCATTTGGTTCGCGGACTTCCGTTTATTGCTAATACTTTCATAGACACACATCTCCCTCATAGCGATTTAACTTTTTTTTAGGCGAATATGTTTCTAAACATTGACCCCTCAGACGCCTCAACCCGCACGTTCGGCATCCCTCCAGTACTTCATATAGATATCAAACACCGGGTTGGCCTTGATGCACGTGCCTTGTAGCGGGCAGTGGACAAAGAAGAAATAGAAGGACTCCCACAAGCAATAAGGGAGGACAAATCATGAAAAAATCCATAGGAGCTCAGACCTTAGTCTTTCCTGCTCCGGTATTTGTGGTGGGAACATATGATCTAGAAGAGAAACCGAATGTGATGACCGCGGCATGGGGAGGAATTTGCTGTTCTGTGCCTCCATGCGTCGCTGTTTCTATAAGAGAAGAAACACATTCGTACAGAAACATTTTAGACCGAAAAGCCTTCACCATAAGCATTCCATCAGAAAAATACGTCAAAGAAGCTGATTACTTTGGCATGGTATCGGGAAAAAACGTGGACAAGTTTTCTGCCACTGGACTGACACCAGCAAAAAGCGAAGTGGTGGATGCACCTTATGTCAATGAGTTCCCATTTGTTTTAGAGTGTCAATTGCTCCGAAGCGTTGAAATCGGGGGGCACACCCAGTTCATTGGTGAAATTAAAGACACAAAAGTGGATGAAGACATAATTAAAAATGACGAGCCCCTCATACAAAAAATAACGCCCCTTATACTTGCTCTGGATAACATGTCCTACTATGGAGTTGGAAAATACGTGGCGAAAGCCTTCTCCATTGGAAAGGAAATTAAGAAAAAAGTTGATGAGTAAGCTATCCCCTCAGACGGCTGAATATCTACCTGTCGTCTACTGCGAGGCTTACATTCTTCCAGCTCTTCATATAAGTAGAGTAGACGTTTTCTGGTAATGGGTGCCGGTAATTGCTCCACGAAATACCTCTTACGCCGTGCGTCAGAATGTAAGAGCGGTTTGACTCGTTCCATCCGATTACATCACCTTGCTGCTCGGCAAACTTTCGCAGATCTGAAGTGACGAAGTGGCTCTTGCATCGTGTCAAGGGAATTCTCACCGTCTGTGCCCACTTGCGGAAGCTTTCCAAAGCGAACATATGTTCGCTGTCTGCTCTACCTTCATAGAGGATCTCCATTTTCGCAGCAAGTTGAGGATGTAACGGCACGTAGTGTTCCATTCTAATCTTGTCTTGCGCTGATTCAACGTGAACGACTGGCTTTTCAAGCCGTAACGCTTCTCTAAACTGTTCAACCGTCACCTGTTTTATCGTGCTGTAAGGGCGTTGACCCGTAAAGACCCCAAACAACACAAGCCCTGCGAACTGCCGAGCACGTTCTTCGTCGATCAAACCGTGTAACACCTGCTGCTTGATAACTGCCAGCACGTGTTCAATATCGTCTTTTGTGACCACTCTCGCCGTCATTTTCTTCTTTATCTTACGCACCCTCGGTTTTTCTAAAAACATGTCGAAAACAAGGTAGCGAGGATCAAGTGTCACAGTGGTTGCAAGGTATGTTGCGAAATGATGCCCAGAGTAGTTTGCCAGAACATCTTCGCAGCCCGTTCAATCCAAATGCAGGAAGACTCTGCTAGACCTATCAAACGGTTGGACACGTACCCTGAAAACTCATTAGCTGTGAACGGCAATGCGATGTCACCAAGCGTCGCGCCTGTGGGATGCTGACCAAACAAAACACGCTGGCTCACACTACGGGCGGCTGTTTCAATTGTGCACTCGCTACTTTGCGGCAACTGCGGTGGAGTAGACAACTTTTCGCTACAAGTAGACAACTTCCACCCAGAACAAGAAGCTCCCCAGAGCCCTCTATAGCGTCAAAGCACCCAAAAATTCGATCATTTTGAGCCGAAAAGGACGTGCGACCTTTGCCATGATGAAGCCTCATCCAACGGGTCAGTCGTTGCCTAGCAGCTCACGTCGGGGAGGTTATCTCCCGTTCGGAGATATGCGATCATTTGCTCCTTCTTGCTTAGCGCGCGCGCGGCAGCCAAATCGACCCGGGCACGCATTTGTTGTATTTCTCGAGCATCGGCGTGTTCACCGACCACTTTCTTTACGGGCGTATAGGCTGATTCGCGGAACTTCGGCGTGATGGTGAACCGCTCACCATCACGGAGCGCTTCAGCGCCGCTGCCTGACTCAACGTGGCCAACTTCATCGACCTTTATAACGCCGTTTAGGGTGGTTTTTATTTCCGCTTCGAGCTGAGCTGGGGCAACGATGAGCAATGAATCAATGGAGACACCCATGTAATCGATCTGCAAATCGTCGAGCATGGTCAACACCGTGGGATCGATGAGCCGCCGTATCTTCTCCTCTTCTAAAACGAGTTTTACATGCGCCGTTTTTGATATTTCCTCTGCGTCTCCTCGTATGCCGCCGTTCGTGACATCAGTCATCGCATGTATCTTGGTCACGAGACCATCTTGGAGTAACCTATCGCACGCGTGCAGAAACTTCAGGTTCAACGTTTCTTTTACCACGTCTGAACGGCCATTATACAGTGCTGTAGCAGTTATAGTTCCACCGCCAGCGCCTTCGGTCAAGAGAATAACGTCGTCTTCGCGTGCATTGATCCGCGCCGTCAAGCCTTGATCGCTCGCTACGCCGACGGCACCAACGCAGCCTGTCAGTCGGTCGCCGATCACAACGTCACCGCCAACCCGCAACGTGCTTCCCGTGACTAACGGAACATTCATAACGTCCGCGACTGCCCCGATGCCGGCCGTATAGTCAAACACCTTCGACACATCCCCGTCGTCAGCGAGGTGAATGTCAGAAAACAAGGCGACCGGCCGTGCGCCCATGACATAGATATCCCTCAAGGATGCGCGTGTAACGTGGAATCCCGCGAGAAACGGGAAGTCGCTCAAGCGCGAATGCATGCCGTCTACCGTTACCACGATCAAGTCACCCTTTGCTCTGACCACGCCGGAATCATCAAGCTGATCAGAGCCGACGATCGCGCTCGTTTTTCCGATGACCGTGGCTATTTTTTCGTGCAAATAGAAATCGCCGGACCCCCGTGAGCCGACTCCGAAATTACCCATCGTGACCCCAGATCGCTCCCTTTCGCAGAGAGTGCGCCCCGCTTCCTCGACAACCGCTTGAGCTATACGCATTGCAGAATCGAGAGGAATGTTGCGGACCTCTAGAATTCGCTCTGCAAGCGTGCGCTCTATTTCTTCTTTGGCTAAGCCTCGCCTTAGGGCTCCTTTTGCGTAGCCTTCAAGATCCATTAGCACATCTCCACAAAGTTTTTCAACATCTGCAAGCCAGCTGAAGAAGACTTTTCTGGATGAAACTGTGTTCCAAAAACGTTTCCGCTCGCAACGACAGCGGCAAATTCGGTCCCGTAGTTCGAGGTTGCTACCGTGTGTTCGGCGGGCTCAACATAATACGAGTGAACGAAATACGCGTATGCACCGTTGGCACCTTGGACCAACGGGTTCTCTTTCACCACGTCAAGCCGGTTCCAGCCCATGTGGGGTATCTTAAGCTTTTCTGGGGTAGCCCCAAAGTTGAACCGCTTGACGTGGCCTGTGAGGAGATTTAAGCCCTCGACCGGCCCGCTTTCACTCTGACCTTCATCGCTCTCTGTCAGCAACATCTGCATCCCTAAGCAGATTCCAAGTACGGGCGTGCCTTCGTCTACGGCACGCAGTAGCGCCTTTTTTTTATCTTTAATGTTGCGCATGCCGCTCTTGAATGCCCCGACTCCTGGAAGCACCAAGCCGTCTGCCCGGGCGAACTGACTGGCATCCGAAGTGACTTCAGGTTGCGCCCCTGCCCGCTCGAGGCCGCGCGTTACGCTTCTTAAATTGCCGAGACCGTAATCAATAACAATAATTCGTTTCATAGCCGTAGGCGTGAGTAAAGCGACCGATATCTCGATTGATATCCACTTCAGTGATATGTGTCCTAATGTATATATTAGGTCCTTGCCGGACTGCCGAACATTCGTGTACATCCAGATTAAGGTGCGTGCGCAAATTTACCAGCGCGCATATCGAAGGACTTTGAATCGTGCTGAACTGATTTTTTCGCAGCGTGTCCGAATCAAAGCGACCTTCCGGGAGGCTGCTTTCGCGTTTTTTTCAGACATAAACGCGCGTATTAAGCGGCAGTCAGTTTAATATACAGCCACAGTACTGGTGTAAATAATGGGAGATGACGTAACCCCTGTGGAGGTCAAAGGGATATACATGGTCAGCACGACTACTGGACACACGCCGGTGGTATTGTTGACCGACGACGGACACCGCTTCCTACCGATCTATATCGGTATCTCAGAAGCAATCTCAATCAATGCGGCCCTGCACGGAGAGGTGCCGTCACGCCCTATGACGCACGATTTAATAATGTCGATACTCGAGAACTTCGACGCGAGCATCGTTACCGTGGTCATAGACGATGTCGACGAAGGAATCTACTATGCCCGACTCTCGATAAAGGTTAATGGGACCGAAAAACAACTGGACGCCCGTCCGAGCGACTGTATTGCGCTCGCGATTCGAGCAGAGACCTCGGTGCTGATACGGCGCTCCATTCTGGACGATGGAGCAATAAGCAAAGACGATCTCGATATCAAAGAAATGGACTTTTCCTTTTAAAGCGTAATATTTGCCGCCTTCCTCGGCACGTTTATGTAGCATCGAAAACTCTCGTTTATTAATGCGGCTTCGATGCTTTTTGCTTGATGTCGACTACATAACGTTGGACGGTCGCGCAGTCATTCGCCTGTGGCTTAAAGACGAGCTTGGTCGCAATATCATCGCCTTCGATCCTACTTTTGAACCCTATTTCTATGCGGTAACGGACGACGCTGACGCCATAATGTCTGTAGCGTCGACGCGGTCTGGTGAGGAGATCCGGCCGAATCGCGTCGAACGTGTCGTACGCAAGGACTTTGGCCAGCCCGTCACTGTGCTCAAAGTGTACGTCGATCACCCGCAACACGTGCCGATATTGCGCGAAAAGGTAGCCGAGGTTGGCGTGAGTGTCAGGGAAGCAGACATTCTATTCGCCGTCCGGTACATAATCGATCGCGAACTCGTGCCTATGGATCAGGTTCTGGTGGAAGGGCGCGAACGCGCAGATCCGTATTTTTCCTTCGCCATCGATGTCGACCACATAGAAGCAGAACAGCATCACACGAATCCCGATCTCAAAGTAATGGCCTTCGACTGCGAGATGCTAAGCCACGGTGGCGTTCCAATTCCGAACAAAGACCCTATCATCATCATTTCCATAGCGACCGGAGCTGATGAAACAACCTTCCTTTCGGTTGGCGAAGACAAAGATGATGGGCGGGTCATCGCCGACTTCATCTCCTTCATTCACGAATATGACCCCGACGTTATCGTCGGCTACAACACTGACGAGTTTGATTGGCAATACTTGAAAACGAGAGCAGAAAAATTCAAGCTCCACTTAACGATCGGAAGGGACGAGAGTCCGGCCAAGTTCAGCGCCGGGGGTGGCGTGAAAGAGGTCAGGATCTTCGGACGCAGCAACGTCGACTTGTACAAGGTCGTAAAACGGGACATCAGCGAGCTCAGCGTTAAAACCTTGGACAATGTTGCCGACTACATGGGGGTCATGCGCAAATCGGAGCGCGTGCAAGTGCAGGGTTGGGATATGGCGCGGTATTGGAACGATCCTGAGCTTAGGCAGGTTCTTTTTAATTATTCCAAAGCCGATGTGGTGAGCACGTGGGGGGTCGCAGAGCGGCTGCTCCCTCTTCAGTTTGAACTTGCGCGGATCGTAAGACAACCGCTCGACGACGTATCAGGAATGGGGAGGGGGCGGCAAGTCGAGTCACTTTTGGTTGCTGAGGCGTACAAGATAAATGAAATTGTGCCGGCAAAAGCAGGGGGCTCGGGCAGCTACGTCGGAGGCTTCGTCCTCTTTCCAAAACCCGGCGTGCACGAAGACGTACTTAGTCTCGATTTTTCGTCTATGTACCCTTCAATAATGATTAGCTACAACATTTCGCCGGACACCGTTATGTCGCCAGATGAGACGTCTACGGAATTCTACGAGGCCCCAGAGACGCAATATCGATTTAGGAAGCACCCCGATGGATTCTTCAAACTCATCCTTACGAATTTAATTGAACGAAGAAGAGCAGTTAGAGAGCAAATGACTCACATGGACAAGGGTTCACGCGATTTTACTAGCCTTGACGTTCACCAGAACGCAATCAAGATCCTGACAAATGCGTTCTACGGCTATACCGGATGGCACGCGGCGAAGTGGTACCGCAAAGAATGTGCTGAAGCAACGACAGCGTGGGGACGAACTATCATACAGGACGCGGTTGAGCGTGCTGAGAAGCACGGTCTCGAGGTGATCTACGGAGACACTGACAGTCTATTCGTAAAGCTCAAAGAGGCTTGATTTGCAGCTAGCGGTCAACGAAGGCGCTAACGCGCAGTCGAGGAGTGATTTGTGCCGTTTAATGATACTACCAAACTTTTCACGGCTGATATGAGCAACCAGGGGGGGCCTAATGGCAACTGAGCTGATGGATAGAGTCCGCACACTTATCGAGGAGCTTTCGACAATTTATCCAATTCAGCTCGACGTGCATGAGCACTACAAAGCTATCTTCTTTACCGAGAAGAAGAAGCGCTACGCGGGGATTACCGAAGATGGGACTATTGTTGTCAGAGGTCTTGAAGTGCGGAGAGGTGATTGGTGTGCACTCGCAAAGGAGCTACAATCCGATGTTATCAATATCATTCTTGAGAGGCGAGAACCTGGAGCCGCTGCAGAACTGGTTACGAGTACGATCAAGAGACTTAGAGCCGGTGAGATTCCGTTAGCAAAGCTCATAATTTACAAAACGCTTACAAAAAAGATAGCTAGCTATGAATCCGTGCAAGCCCACGTAAGGGCGGCAAAGCGAGCAAAAGAATACGGCCTTGCCGCCGACGTTGGCGCGAAAATTGCGTATCTCGTTGTGAAAGGGTCTGGATCGATTGGAGACAGATCTTATCCGGCTGAGATTTTTACCCAGAAAGAAGGCAAAGTAATTGACACGCATGGGCAAGAGCGAGAGATAGATGTGGAATACTATGTTAAGCATCAAATTCTTCCGCCCATCGGAAGAATACTAAATTACTTCGATTACGACGATTCAGAGCTGGAAGGACAACCATTCCAAAGTACGCTCGGTCATTTCTGAAGATCATTCATAATCTTTTTATAACATGCGGCAAAAGTGCGTTCCACGTCGGATTTCGGGGCACAAAATCCCTGTCGTCATTTGGCTGCGATCTCTCGGCTTTTAGCGGGGAACCGTTCGGTTACGCTTCCCAGGCTAGCTTCAGGAGACGGAGCAGGAGACGGTAATGCTCCGCTTATTCGCGTCGATCAATCAACAGCATCGCCTTTTCGAATGCGAAACTTTTTATATTAATTATTAATAGTGATAGAAACATCCAGATGATCTGCGACAGTCAAGCGTCAGAAAGCGCCAGGTCCACGCTTTTTGGAATGCGCCCAGAAAAAAGGCCGCTGGATCTTCGTTGCGCCCGCCTTACCACGAACTTTTGTCGGGGCAGTATATACTCGTGGAGCGTTTTTTGGCGACCACTCCACAAGCTTTGGTCTATTGATGCAACCCAGCTTATTGCCATCTATCTTGTTTCTAGTGTTTTTCGCCCCTTTGATGCCTTTTCCGGGGGCCCCTCGACCTATGCGGGCCCTTGCAGATTCAACGGATACGCATGATGAAAAAAAATTCAGGAGAGTAAGCGTATGACAAACGAATCAGGAGAGATCGACGTCACCCATGTGAGGAACCTGGACGTGACCGCAAACCCGGCGGCGCTCGGGCTGACCGCCTTCGGGATGACGACCGTCCTTCTTAACTTAAGCAATGCGGGGTACTTTGCGCTCGGCTCGATGATCCTCGCGATGGGGATGTTCTACGGGGGTCTCGGCCAGATTATTGCAGGGATCATGGAGTGGAAGAAGAGCAACACGTTCGGGATGACCGCATTCATATCTTTCGGGATTTTCTGGGAGACTCTTGTCGCCCTTCTGATCCTTCCGAAACTAGGGCTCGCGGAGGCGGCAAGCTCGAATGCGTTGGCGGCATACTTTGTGATGTGGGGGATCTTTACGCTCGTCATGTTCATCGGGTCGCTCAAAGCAAACCGGGCATTGCAGGCTGTACTTGGCTTACTTACCCTGCTGTTCTTCCTGCTGGCAATCGGTGAGATAACAGGGAACGCCAACGTAGTCACGATTGCCGGCTATGAAGGAATCCTCACGGGTTTCGTGGCAATCTATGCCGGCCTCGGGCAGGTATTAAACGAGATGTACAAGAGGACCGTTGCTCCGCTGGGGTGAACACAACTCCCTGCATTCCTCGCAGGGATTCTCTTTTTATTTTCTAAAAAACCGGTACGTTTACTCGCTGATTTCATATTCTGCGGGAATACGGTTGGGTCTAGGAGGCTGGCTCGCAATAGCGCCCGCGTGCACCGCCGCATTTTGCAGCCCAAGTATTGCAGACCGAATTACTACCCTATCTGCCTCTACGATCGTGTCCTCGACGATGATTTGGGCATCAGGGAAGGCCGTACGATAGACGGCACTGGCTTGCATCGTGCCCTTTGTGCCCAGCAATTGTCCTTCCAGAGAGTTATGATCGACAAAACCGGGCGGCAGTCATTTCTTCGAGCGTCCTTAAATCGCCTGAATCGAATGCTCGAAAGCTGCGCAGCACAATTACTCGATTTCTCTCTTCCACTGACATGTCTTTTCGTCGGAGGATGCTCTCATGGTTTGACCTTCGCGCTACATCCGGCGACATTCGACGTTAAAAAAAGCTTCGTTACTCTTTAGGTGCCCCTTCTATACAGTAGTAGGCATCGCCGAGGTCAAACATTGCCCAGACGGGACATACATCACACGGACACTTAACGCGTCGTGGATTCTTCGGACTTGCGCCGATAGCGCAAAAAAGCGTATCAGTTAGCGCGTTCTGGTTGTACGTCGGACAATCCCCTTTATCACAAATGCAGCTCTTCCTGTTGCCTTCGGTGTCTGGTACCTTCATACACTTCTCCCGTTTTACAATCTGCTGACTTCACGGATACGCGCGGCCAACGCACAGAGGCTTTCACACTATTCCGTGCGTTTAGAAGCCGTTTATGTTCCGAAGAAGTGATGAGCGCGCCACTGATATAAGATTTGCTCGCTCCCGGGGGCTGCTTGCGCGCCCGATTTGTGCGTGACCTGCCGTTCGTCTTGTCAATGAATGCTGGCTCCTTAAGAGCAAATGTAAAGAGTCTTTATCGCACTAGCAGTACAGGCGAAGCTCGATGATGGTGATCTACTCCGTGGGGCATTCGAATCGATCGCTGCAGGAATTCATTTCAATTTTGTCGCATTATGCCGTTTTAACGGTGATCGACGTGCGCAGCCATCCGCACTCACTCGCTAATCCTCACTTCAACAAGGAAGTGCTTGAATACGAGCTGCCGCGATCAAGTATTCAATATTGCTGGATGGGAGAAGGACTTGGGGGGTTCAGACCTCAGATGTCGAACGATTCGCCAAACACCGCGTGGAGGGTGAAAAGTTTCAAGAACTACGCGGATTACGCGCTAACTGACGCGTTTTCTGACGCCTTGGCTGAACTTACTTCTCTTGCCACAAAAAAAACCGCCGCCTTAATGTGTGCTGAAATCCTTTGGACGCGTTGCCATCGTCGGATTATCGCTGACTATCTTCTGACGCTTGGGTGGGAGGTCGTGCATATTGTGGACGCGTCTCGCTCTACGACCCACGAGCTCACCCCCTTTGCGAAGGTTGATGGCGCCCACATAACGTACCCCTCCTCTTTGTTCCAGTATTCACTGGATGATTTCCAGCCAGAATGAGACAGGATCACGCGTATGCTGTTCTTGCTACCTCGAATCCGTTTGAGTCGTCAGAGCGATCGCAAAAGAGGATAAATCATTATATCGCACGCGGCCGTACTTCACGTGGCGTAGCTTGGCCGAATTGGCCACATCCTCAGGATGTTTCAAGCGATATCTGCCTCGTTGAGCTTCTTATCGGAAACACCTCGGCGCCTAGGATATGATTAAGGTCAAAGCCGTAAAGAGTAGCGTCTTTTTCTAAGACCACTAGCCGGCCCTTTACGCCAATGACGTGGCCCAGAAGCATATTCTTCACCTGCAAGGGCCGCATCCAGAGCGGCAAATCAAAATAGCGGAGCTTAGTTTCATCATGAATGTCCATCTTAGCTTTTATCGCGTCCCAAGCCGCCCAATCAAGTTCAGTATCAACGAGCATTTTTTGAGAATGCTGTACTGTCCCTTTGATCCCGTAACGCTTCTGCAGCTCACGCTCGCGTCTTCTAGCCAGTTCGCCATCTAAGACGTAGTCCGCTACGGCAGCCACATCTGCACCTTGCTCTCGAAGCCGGTCATCAAGTCGGCTAGCTTTCGTAACACCGATCTTGAAAATGTCGGGCCTGAACATTGCGATATATACCGCGTGCTCCTCTAGACACGTTTTTTCGTCCTTCAGGCACGTCCCGGCGCAGATTGCGCAGGCATTAAACTCCTGGCAACTGCCGCACACCGGGACTTCTTCACTATCGCACGGACGATACACACCGGCCTGCCACGTGCCGATGCAGGTTCGCCGGCCTATCCCAAGCGAGAGACTGCCTGAGAGCGGCAGCAGCTCCATGGAAGGATACGCTAGTAGCGTCTTTTTTAGAGACGAGAAGCCAATAATCTTCACTACAAATAGGTTTCATTTCAGGTCTTATATATGCGTTAAGCCAGTAACCATCACTATTTAAGTTCAGAAAAAGACTATGGACTATGCTCGTTGAGGTGCTAGAAGAGCCCGTATTTTACGATGGATCACAAATTGACCCATTGTGGGGTTACAAACATTCCGGCATACTCGGGGATTCCATTATCGTTTTTAGGGGCGGTATGGACGTCTCAGAAGAGCGCATGAAAGATTGCGAAGATCTGCGCGGCAAAACTAAGATAACAGGCGATGATGTCCTTCATCTTATCGTTGAGCGTTTCGACAGCCCAGGAAACATATTCATCTCGTACTTGTTGCAGCGCTTGCTCGTTATTTCCGCGCAAGCGGTCCTCAATATGTACGGTATCGAAACCGCGAGAACCGGTGATGATCTTTACATTGCTGACGAGAAACTCACGGTGAGCATTGCGACAGCAAGCATAACTAGCGAAAAAATACACCTGGGGATCAACGTAACGACTACGGGGACCCCCAAAGGCGTCGCCATCACTAGCCTGACCTCGTTCGGGATCGAACCGGACGAAAGCTTTTCCATCGGAAGAGATATCGCAGAGATGTTCTCTCGAGAGATCCTCGGAATCCTCAAAGATGTGGTGAAGACCCGCGGGTCTTGACGCTGAACTTCTCTTTTTTTTGGCTTGAAGGCAAAGGATGCAGAATGAGAAAGGCAGAGATCATTTATCTAGAAAGGCCCGGTCCTCAAAACACTGAAGTCGTAATCAGCGCCGTAGAGACCTATATAGTAAGCAGCGGTCTCGAGCGAGTCGTTGTAGCTAGTACTACGGGCTCCACCGCGACTAAATTTGCAAAAGCGCTTGAAAACAAGGCAAAACTCATCGTCGTAACACACCACACGGGTTTCAGTCAAGAAGGCGCGCAGCGTTTCGACGCGGAAAAACGGAAAAAGCTCGAGCTGCAGGGAATCACGGTGCTGACGCAATCACACGTGCTTTCGGGAATCGAAAGGAGTATCTCTGGGAAGTTCGGCGGGGTTTCGCGCGTTGAGACTATCGCAGAAGCCCTTCGTTCCCTACTTGGACACGGGCTCAAAGTGTGCGTGGAGATAGCTATTATGGCGGCCGATGCCGGGGCTATACCTATCGCCGACATTGTCGCCGTAGGCGGCACAGGCAGCGGTTCCGATACAGCGGTAGTGATACGTCCCGCGCACATGAACAACTTTTTTGACGCCCGCATAAGGGAGATCATCGTCATGCCACGAGGTGGCGATGCCTGATCGATTTGAAATCACACACAAGGACGTATTCGGGCGCATTGGCAAGCTTGATACGCCACACGGCCACATCGAAACGCCAGCTTTACTCCCGGTTGTAAATCTCAACCTAATGCTCATCGCGCCGAGCGAGATGCGCCAGTTCGGAGCGGAAGCGCTCATGACCAACGCATATATCATTTACCGAAGTACCCGTTTGCGGGAGGCAGCACTCTCCGGGGGGATTCACAGTTTGCTCGGATTTGACGGGCCGATAATGACTGATTCAGGATCGTTTCAACTCGCCACGTATGGTGATATCGAGATCCATTCAGAAGAGATAGTAGCGTTCCAGCGCGATGTTGGGTCGGACATCGGGACACCAATTGATATCCCGACACCCCCAGACGTTGCACATCACCGTGCGCTCAGGGAGCTTGACGTAACGCTCGAACGCATTCAAGAGGCGACAAGGTGCTGCGGCACCGACATGCTCTTAGCAGCGCCCATCCAGGGCTCGACCCACCTCGATTTGCGCGAACGGTATGCGGGGCTGCTCAGCAAGCTCAGCGCCGACGTCTACCCTATCGGTGCCGTCGTTCCGCTTATGGAATCCTATCGATATGCTGACCTGAGCAACGTCATTATGGCGTGCAAGACTGGACTAGCGTTGAATAAGCCTGTTCACCTGTTTGGAGCAGGGCATCCCATGATGTTCGCCCTCGCCGTTGCGTTAGGCTGTGACTTGTTCGACTCGGCCGCTTATGCGCTTTACGCGAGAGATGGGCGCTATATGACGCCGAGTGGCACTCACAAGCTCAAAGACTTGACTTACCTGCCGTGTGCGTGTCCGGTCTGCTCCTCTGGCGATCGGAAGCTGACGGAACGGGAACTTGCCGAGCACAATCTTTGGGTTTCATTCAGTGAGCTCAGCACCATCAAACAAGCGATACTCGACGGACAACTCTGGGAGCTCGTGGAGAGGCGATGCCGACATCCAGCGCTACTACAAGCCCTGCGAACGATCCAAGAGGGCTTTGCCTCCTTCGAAGCTATCGAACCGTTGAAACATTCTTTCATTTATACTAGCACAGAATCTGCCGCGCGGCCAGAAGTTGCGCGCTACGTGAAAAAGCTCAACAGACTTGACCTGACCGGCCGAGTGCTCATCACGACCAACAGGCAGAAGACACGGACCATGGAACACGAGTTCGATACGACCCTACTCATGAAAGCGCCTTTTGGTCCCTATCCACCAGAACTAGCCGAAACGTATCCTATCGGCCAATCTGAAGTTCCAGATCCAGACTATGCCTCAATCAAATCCGCTATGAGAAACCTGATCGAGTTCATTAAATCCAAAAATGTCGAAGCGACCTTCGCCTATGATGAGGAATGGGATCACGACGCGCTCGCCGAATTAAGCTCCTTTGCAACGCTCTTACGCTTATGAGGAGACATGCCGCGACAGTTTGAGGTGACACGGCGGGACGGAGCTGCCCGCCTCGGAACGCTCAGGTGGCGAGGTGAAGAGCTTACCACCCCTTCTAGCTTTGAATCCAAAGAGGAACTTGAGTTCCTGCACGCTTTGACGATTCAGAAAGCTGAGCTCGACGTAGCGGTCATCACAAGTCAGGAAGACCCTAGAGCAAAGCGAATTGATGCCGACGTTGTCATTCTTGGAGGTGCGCCGAGATTTAGCGATGATCCACGCGGCCTCACCAAAGCGCTCGTAAGAGCTAGAGAATCAACAAATCCTGATTCAGCGCTTTATGCCCCGGCGTTGGCGACCCCGAACAACGTGAGCTTGCTCGTCTATGCGGGGGTGGATCTCGTTGACCCAATCATGGCAGAGGTCAAGGCGCGCGAAGGGTACCTCCTCTCTGCTGAAGGCGAACGTCAGTTTGACGCGATTTCTCGTTCTTATTGTATGTGCGACGCCTGCAGAGGCGTCAACGTAGCCGACCTCCCACCAGAGCAGAGGGTGACAATACTGTCTGCGCACAACAGGCAAGCCCTCAAAGCTGAACTCTGTATTGCACGCGAAAACATCGAGCGCGGAACTCTGCGAGAGCTCGTCGAGGGACGATGCAGAACTGCCCCGATGCTAACAGCGCTGCTGCGGTTGCTGGACGAGGAGCATAGTTACTTTGAGCGCCGATCGCCTATCGTACGTACGGCCACGCTACTCGCGTGTTCACAAGAATCGCTGAATCGGCCAGAAATACTCCGATTCGGCGAACGCGTCATCGAGCGGCTTAATAAGAGAGATGGGATCCTCCTGCTACTTCCCTGCTCTGCGCGCAAACCATACTCGCGGTCCCGATCTCACAGGACTATTCTTAGACGGTTAGACAAACTGCGCCAGTTTCTGCACGAGGCGATAGTAACGTCGCCTATCGGCATCGTTCCCCGCGGCCTCGAGATCATGTACCCCGCCAGCAACTACGACATACCGGTTACCGGCAAATGGACGTGTGACGAGAGTGAGTGGGTGATCGGACGTCTCACGCAGTATCTCGAGGCCAACGCCTTCGACACGGTGGTAGCCCACGTGAGTGGCCCCTACCGAAAGGTATGCGACGAAGCGGCGGCTGCACTCGGAGTTGATCTAGTCCATACTGTCGAGGACGGGAATATTCTCAGTTCCGATTCACTCCAACGCTTGTGCGCGGTCGCGCAGGAGCTTATAGCCGAATCTTCACCTAAGCGGCGCGATTTACGGTTTGATTACCTACAGGATCTCGCCGATTATGAATTTGGCCCGCACGCTTCGACGGCTATTTTTGCAGAGAGTCCGAAGGTCCGCGGCCTTTTCCCGACGTACTACGCCTCAGACGGCGAAACGCGCATCGCGACCATCGCAGGTAGGTACTGCACTCTTGCCCTGACAATAGAAGGCGCGCGACGGTATCTCCGCGCAATCGAAAATCGATATTGCGTACGCATCGATGACTTTGTACCGAAAGGAACGGTTTTTGCCATTGGCGTGCTTAACGCCGATCCGGAAATACGGCCTTTCGACGAGGTGATCGTGCTCAACGAGCACGTCATTGCAGTCGGGAGAGCCCTTATGAGCGGTTGGGAGATGCAAGCGTCGAAAAGAGGTGCCGCTGTCGCTGTGCGGCACGTGGAGGCGCGATGAAAACAGCTCGAGCGTCGCGCAGGCGCTATCCGCGTCAGGCTGCATCAGGAACAGGCCGCCACCGCACACGAGCCAATGACCGATTAGCGTGGACCGGCGTGGATCTGCTCAACGGCGAGATCGTGCCCTCCCTGACCGTCCTTCTGACGACCAAAGGCTGCTACTGGGCGCGCCGTGATGGCTGTACAATGTGCGGCTACATCGCCGACGCGAATCCTAACGCCCAAAGCTCGGATATTCAAAAACAACTGTTCGAGGTGCTTGCACGCTACGGTACGGCGTTTAAGATTGTAAAGCTCTTCACCTCAGGCAGCTTTCTCGATCAAGAAGAGTTGCCGATTGACGCACGGGACGCTATCTTGTCCGCTTTAGCGGATACGCCGAAGGTCATTGTTGAGAGCCGACCGGAATTCGTGACGTCTGCGATTTTGGATGACGTCGTGAGATCAAATCAGCATGTTGAAGTAGCAATCGGTCTAGAAACGTCCAACGACCATATCCGGAACAATTCTATAAACAAGGGATTTGCTTTCCGTGACTTTGTCAGAGCTTCCAAAATCGCACGTTCGGACGGCTTGACCGTTAAGGCTTATCTGCTTCTGAAGCCACCTTTCCTGACAGAATTAGAAGCTTTGGAAGATGCTACCCAATCCATACACGATGCTGCCCCGCATGCAGACACAATCTCGTTGAACTTGTGCAACGTGCAAAAAGGCACTTTGGTTGAGGCGCTTTGGAAAAAGGGCCTGTATAGGCCCCCGTGGTTGTGGTCCGCAGTGGAAGTCCTGAAGCGGACGCAGAAGACTGTTCCTGTCATCTGCGATCCCGTCGGAGGGGGCACACGGCGGGGACCGCACAACTGCGGCAAATGCGATCGCGAGGTGGTAGCAGAAATCAAAGAGTTCTCCCTCTCTCAAGATAGCGCGTCATTCACAGCTTCTTGCACCGATCAGATGCTGTGGGAGTTTGTCCTCGAGTTTGAAGAGTTCAGTTACGGGGCACCGCTTGTGCCGTAAACTGTGGGAAAACTTTCTATTCTTCGCTTGTTGCGCGGTCGTTTAACAAAAGAGCGATAAGACAATGCTATCCTTCGTCGCTGCGTGGCTGCGACGCCACTAGCGTGCGAGTAGCCGAACGATCCAGCTTGACCCATCTCCTCACGGCAGGATACACATAGGCCCAATGTGCCTCCATATTCGGCAAGCAAGGCTTTGTTCAGTAAGGTGCTGAGTAAAGCGTTGCGACAGCCCCCACCAAGAGCTATCCGAAGACACGCTTAAACTCACGTATCTGTTCCCTTGTACCGATGACGGTAAGAAAAGAGTCTTTAGGGATAACTTGATGGGGATCCGGGTTCGGTGTTGTCGCCCCATTGGTAGTGATGGCGACGACGGTGCACCCGGTGCGCGATCGTATCTTCAGATACTCGAGACTTCTGCCCGCAAGGGATGGACCAGGGGGATATTCAAGAACCTTCATGTCCTCTGAAAGTAGGACCTCCCGCAATTGTGTGCCAAGCGGCCTGGGTGCGAGAAATTTTACCAAGACTTGGCCAGCCACGACGGACTGCGACAGCACATAGTCAGCCCCCGCTTGATACAACTTCTCAACTGCTTGCGGTCGTATGGCACGACAGAAAATATCCATCTGAGGATTAAGTTTTCGTGCGACGAGAGTAGTATAGATAGCATCCATGTCACTATTGACCGTGACAAGAAGCGTAGAAGCTTCAGCAATCCCCGCTTGTTTTAGGATTGCCATATCTGTAGAGCTACCAACCACGTCGCCTTGATGCTTGTCGATGATGATGTGTTCAATCCCGTTCGACCGCAATACTTTGGACACTCGTTTTCCGACGTCGCCGTATCCTGCAACGATATAGTGTCCCCTGATCGCGCAGTATGTGCCGTCAGGCCGACAAATTGAGAGTTCCTTAGCTGCGTTTAGTTGCTTTCTTGTGCCGATGAGCAAAAGGACAGCGGTGTCTGTGATGATTTCAGAAGCGGGTGGATTGAAGGTGAGTTTGGCACCCTTCCATATGCCGATTACTGTCGCCCCGGTTCGCTCACGTATCTTGGCATCTTCAATAGACGACCCGTTGAGGCCGCTTTCTCCAAGAATCGGGAGCTCAAAAATCCGCAAAGACCCAACCAAAGGGGTAGTGCCAATGAGCTGGTGCGTTATAGGCATTGCGGCCTTATGGCCAATATCGATGCCAAGGAGTTGTTTAGGTGATACGACTTTGTCAGCACCCGCATAGAGCAAGTACACCGCGTTCGCCATGTTTTCAACAAGTCCGATAATATCCGCTCGCGTCAGCTTTTTTGCAACAAGCGCGATAATCGCATTCTTCTCGTCACTTTGATTGAGCACGACTTTCTTTGCGCGCTGGATCTGAGCGTTTTGTAGGGTCACCTCGTCGCTCGGATCTCCATAGATGCAGGGGATCTTCCGCTCGACTAATGCCTGCACGACGTCACGGTCGCCGTCAATGACGAGGTATGGTAAATCCCGCTCGTCAAGCTCTTCGATAATCGTGTCAACCATGGAACTATAGCCGGCAATCAAAACGTGCTCTCGGACCTTTGACTTCGTCGGCACCGATGCTCGAACGCTTTGCAGCACAGGCGCAACCACGATGGGGATCAAGATCGCAAAGAACAGTACGATTCCGCTAAGCTCCACGAACACGGCAAATATCCTGCCGATACTGCTCACAAAGACGATATCTCCTACACCTTGCGTCGTCATCGTCGTGATTACCCAATATACCGCGTCAACCGCGGTATAAGATCGACCTTCAGCAGAGGCCATCAAGAAGCGGAAGACAACGCTATATACGACAACAAGCAGCACGGTGGCCGCAACATAAATGAGCAGAGATTTGCGCAGAGGTCTGATCGCGAACACCTTAGAGCACTAGGAAGCCAGCGTATTGCACGTACATGTCAAATGCCGAATATAAATAGTAACGTCCTTTCAAGTCTTAAAACTCGAATTCGATCTTGCTATGGGTTGCGCGGTATGAGAAAAGTTTATCATAGGCACGCATAATCTGTAGGTGCTATGCGGGTGGAGGACGTGACGCGATCGGTGAGAGAGCATCACAAATGGTTCAGCGAATCCCTCCCGATGATCGCCAGTGAGAATATCACCAGTCCCGCCGTGCGCCAGCTTCTGGCCTCCGACTTTGGCCACAGATATGCCGAAGGCAAGGTCGGCCACCGGTATTATCAAGGCGTCAAGTACATCGACCAAGTGGAACAGGACGCCATAGATTTGGCTCTTAAACTGTTCAAGGCTGAGCACGTCAACGTACAACCTATCTCTGGCGTAAACGCAAATATTGCCGCATTTTTTGCCCTTTCAAACCGAAATGATGCACTCATGGCGCTTGATACTTCGCACGGTGGCCACATCAGCCACGGAACGAAGTCGGTTGCGGGTATCTGTCATCTCAGGATTGTAAAACATCCATTCGATTCCGAAGAGATGAATATCGACACTGATGCGATGATCGCTACGATTTATGAAAAAAAGCCCAAAATCATACTGTTTGGGGCGAGTCTATTTCTTTTCCCACATCCCGTCCGAGACGCGTGCGATGCCGCGCGCGAAGTTGGCGCGGCAATTGTGTACGATTCTGCTCACGTTCTTGGTCTCATTGCGGGCGAGCAGTTTCAGGACCCGCTTAGAGAAGGTGTTGACGTAATGACTGGTTCTACACACAAGACGTTCCCAGGGCCTCAACACGGCATCATCTTTTCGACAAAAGCGCTAGCTGACGCGATCGATGAGGCAGTGTTTCCGGGTACCGTAAGCAACCACCACCTGCATCACGTCGCCGGGTTAGCGGTCACGCTCGTGGAGATGCTTGAATTCGGGAAAGCGTACGCACAGCAGACGATCAAGAACGCAAAAATGCTCGGGGCGGCGCTGTACAACAGCGGATTCAAGGTTCTATGTCCTGAAAAAGACTTCACAGAGTCCCATCAGGTCGTAATGGACGTAGGACGCGCGAGTGCGATGGCGCTTGCTCTGGAAAAGGCAAACATCATAACCAACAAGAATCTGTTACCCTGGGATGACCATAATGCTCCAGAGAATCCCTCCGGACTACGATTTGGAACGCAAGAGCTCACGCGACTCGGAATGAAAGAAGCGGAGATGCGGGTCGTGGCACAGCTTATCACGCGCGTGCTGAACGGCGAGGCACCCGAAAAGGTTAAAAAAGATGTGGTAGAGTTTAAAAAGGACTACCAGGAGGTCAAATACTGCTTCAGCCATGAGCTCGGAGCTTATCAATTCCCCGCGTGGTAGATTATTTTGCAACGGAAGTGCAATACTGATCGTTTTTGATATGGATGGCACGCTCATCGATGCTGAGGCAATCGATGAAATAGCCAAAGCGGCCAATGTCGGAGACCTCGTGGTGGCGCTCACGAAGCGCGCCATGAAGGGAGAGATGGATTTTGAAGAGGCTTTACGAGAACGCGTAAAGCTCTTGAAGGGTCTCAGGGTGGAGGAGGTTAATAAGGTAGCCTTAAACATCCCGCTTATGAAAGGGGCTAAGAAGCTCATACACGAGTTGAAAAAAGAGTATAGGGTTGCAATAGTTTCCGGGGGCTTTACGATAGTCGCCGAAAGGGTAGCTCAAGAACTCGAAATCGACTGTCTCGTGGCAAACAAACTCGTCATAGAAGACGGCGTTTTGACCGGCGAGGTTGTTGGACCGATAGTGCGCCAAAATTCAAAAAAAGACGCGCTGGAGGCGATTGCTAAGAGGGAGGGAATACGACCCAGAGACTGCGTTGTTATAGGGGACGGCGCAAACGACATCTCAATGTTTGAAGCTTCGGGGTTTTCGATAGCATTCAACGCAAATCCAATTCTATACGATATTGCAGACGTCATAATCACAAAGAAGGATCTCAGCTTGATATTACCTGTAGTCAGGGGAGGAGCGTATGCTGAAGGAGTTACAAGAAAAGAAAGCGCTGCTAAGAAAAGACGCGGACGCCTCGAAGCTTGAGCGAAATCGGCTCAACACAGAAGCTAGTCAATTCGCTGCGAGACGTGACGAGTTGAATACAAAGACCCGCACGCGGATAGACAGTGCACAACAGTCCAAGGACAAGCGCGATGAGTACAACAAGCTCGTTTCGGAGAACAAGGAGAAACGAGATAGCCTCAATGAGGCGGCAAACAACCTGCTCGCGAAGGCGGACCAAATTAAAAGAAGATTCAGAGTCGTTGGCGGCCTTTCGCTGGGCGAGCTCAAGCGCGAAATTGACCAGCTTGAGTTTAGGCAGCAGACCGAGGTCATAAGCACGGAAAAGGAGCGCGAGCTTGTAGACCAAATTGCCCACCTCTGGAAGGAATATAGGAAGAAGCGAGGCGAGCTTGAGAATAATACTGAGCTCAGGGAGGCGCTAGAAAAGGCACGGAAGCTCCGAGACGAAGCGAGTGAGTTCCACAAGGCGCTAACGGATAACGCAGACCGTGCGCAGGAATGCCACGAAAAGATGCTCAAGTGCTTCAAGGAAGCAGACAAGGTACGCGCTGAGGCGGATGCCACCCATAAGGAGTTCGTGCGCGCGCAAGAGAGCGCCGACGAACAGCATCAGAAGTATATCAAGATGGAAAAGGAATTAAGAGACTACGACAAAATCATATCGAGTCTCAAAAAACGGTCGAAAGAAGACCGCGAATCCCGCGAAAAGGTCGACGTGCTTAAGCGGGCAGAAGAGGTCTACGCCATGTTTAAAGACGGGCAAAAACTTGAAACCGATGATCTCCTCCTGCTCCAGCGCTCCGGGCTGCTGTAGACTTTCGCGACGACCATATAGGCAAGAATGAAACTAGTCCTGTGCATTGATCGTGACGATGATCTGGGGTCGAAAGCGCACCTTCCAGGTCCGATTATAGGCCGAGCTGACAACATGAATGCCGCGTTACAGCTCGGATTGACCGACCCCGAAGATTCCGACATAAACGCCATTTTTGAAGGCATCCGTGTTTATGATGATTTGAAGTCGCAAGGAATAGACGCTCAGATCGCGTCCATATCTGGCAACACGGACGTTGGCATAAAATCAGATCAGATCCTGTCTCAACAGCTTGACCTGGTGCTCAAAGAGGTCAACGCGACCAGCGTTATCATCGTTTCAGACGGCGCCGAAGACGAGTTTATTCTCCCTATCGTTCAATCCCGGATAAAACTTGATGGCGTAAAGCGCGTGGTCATACGCCAGTCTGAAAGCCTCGAGAGTACCTATTACACCATCAAGAAACTGTTCGAAGATCCGAAGATCGCGAACGCCATTTTCATACCTGTCGGACTGATATTATTATTATTTGCGATATTCTCTCTTGCTCAGCACCCCGAATATGCTTTGATTGTGATAAGCGCCGTCATTGGCGTGTATCTTCTCTTTCGAGGGCTTGGCCTCGACGACGTTCTCGTAGGCGTTGCTCAAAGCGTGAAGTCTTCGTTTTACGGAGGCAGTATCTCGTTCGTGACCTATATAGTCGCAATCGCCTTAGCGATCATTGCGACCGCACAAGGCATCATCACGACCTTAGGTTTGGGTGTCGCTACTTACGGCGGCGTTCTCGCAGCAGCTGTGTTTATTAACACCACTGCATGGTGGTACGTGGCCGCAGCGGTCATCGCGAGTATAGGCCGTGTGATCGACGCTTACCTGAACGACGCGAAAAACGTGTGGCGATACTTGGAGATCCCTTTCTTCATCTTTTCAGCCGGTCTGATCCTGTGGGGCGCCAGCATACTCATCCTGGCCCTGGGAGGAAAGCCAGTCCCCGTCCTTAGTCCCACTGACGTTCTCATTATACAGACTTCACGGAGCATCGAGATCATCACTGGCTTCCAACTGCTCATGTTTTGTATTGCCGGCGCCATCGTTGTAGCCTTAACTGGCATCGGTATATCTTCGCTCGTAAAAAGGGGGCAACAGCCGTCACTCGAGCAGCACAGCGCGCCCAGTCTGAGCGACAAGTGATTTTGGCGAGCAGCCCGCGCCTGTCTGCGACACACTAACTGCGGTCTCGCTTGAGACTCAGAACGTCACTCAGTATGGCGCTTGCCGTCTCTATCGAACCCGCGCCTTTTCCGGCGACAGTAATTTCGCCGGCGGTATCGGTTAGGATTGATGCCGCATTCAACGTCCCGCTGACGTTGAGCGGGTGGGCTATGGGTATCAGCTTAGGAGAGACCGTAAGCTCCTGCACGTCACCTACAAGTTTTACAGCAAAGCCCCTCTGCCGCGCTAGTTGCAGCGCGTCCTGCGTAATGCGATCAATGCCGGTTACGTCAACGTCTGCGAAAGTGGCGTGGCGACCAAAAAACGCGTTGGCCAAGATGACAACTTTACAGGCAGTGTCAATGCCAGCCACGTCATATGTGGGATCCGCTTCCGCTATGCCCATATCCTGGGCTTCGCTCAAGACTTGATCGTAATCGAGCGCCTCCTCTGCCATTCGAGTGAGTATGTAATTGCACGTGCCATTCAGTACCCCCCGTATATCCAGAACCCGAGCGCCTGCGAGGGTGTCGCGTATGAGGTTGACAATTGGCATTGCGCCGCCGACGGTCGCCTCGTACCGCAGCGCGACCCCATTCGTATAAGCAAGTTGCGTGAGCTCATCAAAGGCGGCCACCAGAGGCCCTTTGTTCGAGGTAACAACGTTTCGCTTGTTTTTAAGCGCTTCACGCACGTGTGTCAACCCCGGTTCACCGCCATGGATATTTGTAGGAGTTACCTCCACCACGACGTCGTGGTCAATAGTGCGTATCACGTCGAGCGCCGTCAGATTAGAGTTCTCAATGGGCTGACCGCCTCGTTTGCGCGCAAGGACGTCATTTAAGTCAGGCATGAGGGCAACCCCTTTTGAATCGGCGATTGCCACAACTTTTATGTGAGGTGCGTTTTGCACGATTGTGGCGACTCCTTGCCCTACTGCCCCGAATCCAATGATGGAGAGTGTCAAGGTAGATTGACTATTCCTCATTGCTCACGCCTCCCGGTGATCCCCGCTCGTCTAGTGGTTCGATAAAGAGTAGATCCTTGCGCTCAGCGATCTGTCTGAGAATCCCGATCGACTTCTTCAGTTCCTCGTCTCCAGTCGCCATTATTGTAATAACCGCTGACGATGGACCGTCGATGGCAGGCATTGACAAACTGAGGTCTTGAACTTCTGCAAAACCAGTACCATCAATTTCATCGATCGTTTCCCTTAAATTGGTGTGAATTATGTGGCCGATGAGCAAAATGTGCGTCCTAGCCCGAAGCCTCATTTTGCCAATCCGAACGATCGTAACGCCATTCTTTTCAAGCCCGTCCTGAAGTTCTTCAAGCGTTTGCTCTTCAATATCAAAAATTACAGAAACAGGAACGGTATTGCGAAACGTTTTTTTGTCGTGATGGTGAACGATGCTCGCTATGTTCCCGCCGAGGTCGGAAATAGGAGTTAACACGTGCTTGAGTTGGCCTGGCGTGTCTTGTAGCTCCAAATCCATTGAAATTCTCATGCTCTGACTCCAAACTTGGTTATATTAATATGCATTGATCTAATAACCCTTTTCCATGGTCGCCCCCGACTATGACATGATAATGGGCGTCATGCAAAGACGGCGCTCTGTGAGACGGTATGGACGAGAGACTATCAGCGATGCTCTGTTGGACAAACTTCTCAGGGCAGCCGAGCTCGCGCCTTCTGCAGGCAACTTACAAGCACGGGACTTCATCCTTGTCCGTGATCCTAACACGAAACACGAACTCGCTGAGGCGGCATACGGCCAGTTTTTTATCGCGATGGCCCCGGTCGTGCTCGTTGGCTGCGCGAATATTGCGCGCTCGCGCATAGCGTATGGACAACGTGCTGAGCTTTATGCAGTCCAAGACGCCACCATTGCCGCCTGCTACGTACAGCTTGCGGCCGAAGCTTTGAGCATTGCGACGTGCTGGATCGGTGCGTTCGATGAAAAACGTGTTTCCCTGGCGTTGAAAATACCGCTCGACATTCGTCCCGTGCTGATGCTGCCGATCGGATACCCCAACGAATCGCCTGAGCCTACCGTGCGAATGGAGCCGAGTCGTTTCACGCACCACGAGCTCTGGAGCTCGCTCGGCGCGTAAATGCCTCTGTCTTTTTTTTTTGCAACGGCGCTTCAGCTAAAAGTAGCGGACAACCGAGAGTTTTATTAGCCGACCGCATTACCTGTCAGTGGTTGTCTATGGTGCAGCAACTTACTGACGCGTGTGCGGAGATCATTGACGGCATTCTAACTGGCAAGGTCACGCGCGCGAATTTGCAGGCAGCAAAAATAGCGGTAGCAAGACGCTATCATCTTTCCTCGTTGCTGACTAACGCGCAAATCTACCAAACGGCACAGGCCCCAATTCAGCGCGAAGTGGTCGACGTGCTGCAGCGGAAGCCCATGAGAACGGCCTCCGGTGTTGCTGTTATTGCCGTGATGACATCCCCTTATCCGTGTCCGCACGGCAAATGCGTGCCATGTCCAGGTGGCCCTGAATTCAGCGTGCCTCAAAGCTACACCGGTCTTGAGCCCGCTGCAATGCGTGCTATCCAACACGGATTCGATCCCTACAGGCAAGTCAAAGCCCGTCTCAATCAGTTGCGTCAGACTGGACATCCGACTGACAAGGCAGAACTGATCGTTATGGGGGGCACCTTTACCGCGCGTCCCCGCGATTATCAAGAGTGGTTTGTGCGACGCTGCATACAAGCGATGAACGATTTTCCTCACGCGCTCGGCGAGTCTCACGAACTAGACCGGGTGTTCACGGCAAATGCGCGCGCATCGACGAGAAACGTTGGTGTCACGTTTGAAACCCGACCAGATTTTGCACAGCAGCATCACGTCGACAGAATGTTGTCCCTTGGAGCAACCAAAGTCGAGCTCGGCCTCCAGAATACCTCCGATCAAATTCTCGCCACTATAGATCGAGGACATAGCATTGCCGACGCTGTTGAAGCAAATAGGGCGTGCCGCGATAGCGGATTGAAGGTCGGATTCCACGTCATGCCCGGACTTCCGGGCTCAGATTTTGATTCTGATCGTACGATGTTTAGAGACTTATTCACCGACGAACGATTCTGCCCAGACTACCTCAAGATATACCCGACGCTTGTGACGGAGGGTACCCCCTTACACGATTTGTGGAAAAGGGGTGATTACGATGCCCTGGATCTACACGATGCCGTTGAACTGATCGCGCAAGTCAAGGCGGAGCTCCCCAAGTGGGTGAGACTCCAGAGAGTGCAGAGAGATATCCCTGCTCACCGAATCGTTGCCGGCGTCAAAAAGGGCAATTTGCGACAACTAGCCAAGAAGCGTTTGGGCGAACTAGGGCGCGAATGTAACTGCATACGATGTCGGGAGGTGGGACTCCTAAGCATTACCAGCGTTGAAGACGTCGAACGACGGGTTGAAAAGTACAGGGCCTGTAAGGGCGTTGAGTACTTTATCTCAAGCGTAGGCTTGCGTGGCGATTTGGAGTTCCTTGTCGGCTTCGCACGGCTACGCATTCCGCATACCTTTGACAGGCCCGAGCTTACAAATGAAACGGCGCTGATCAGAGAGCTGCGCGTATACGGGAACGCGGCTAGGATTGGAGAGCGGCACGAAAAAAAGTGGCAACACCGTGGATTTGGGGCAGAATTGCTTCGAACTGCTGAAAGCCTCGCAGGCAATTCCGGGATGCGTAAGATCGCGGCAAACAGCGCGATCGGAGTACGCGAGTACTATCGCACCAAAGGCTACGCCCGTGAAGGTCCGTATATGACCAAAGCACTCTGATAGCGCGGGACTACTCACGGGGATCTATTGCTTTCAAACTACAGAGACGAGAGCGCGGGTTCTGTTTGACTACAATTATTCTTACATAACTGAATCCGCATTCGACAAGCACGCGGAATTCATGTACCTGGCCGTGAAGCAGGAAACGTGATGCGCTGTCCAGCACCCAAGAGTGCCCTAGCAGACACTTATTTATATACTAGCTGGGAATCAATAGTTGTCGTTACAAGCAGGAGGATCCAGAATTCGCATCTCTCGCGTTGTAGTGCTGTCTTTCGTAATTTTTATAGCGGTAGCCTCATCGACGGCGCTTTGTTTGCTCCCATACCAGGCCGCTGGAGCGAATGCTACGCCGGTGAGTGTGACGCCTTCGCCGACGGCTACGCCCCGGGTAAGTGTGACGCCAACGCCTTCGCCGGTGGTGAGTGTGACGCCTTCGCCGGTGGTGAGTGTGACGCCTTCGCCGACGGCTACGCCCCGGGTAAGTGTGACGCCAACGCCTTCGCCGGTGGTGAGTGTGACGCCTTCGCCGGTGGTGAGTGTGACGCCCTCAGCCAATCAAACGGGAGGCGGCGGCGCCGATCCTACACTTGTCGGCGCAGCAATAATCGGCATTATTGCGGTTGGGCTTATGGTAGGCTTCTATTACACGACAAGGAGAATGTGACCACGCAGCGCGGACAAAACAAATACGTCGAAGTCAACAAAGGCGACGTCTACAACCGAATTCTTGAGTTAGATATTCGAAAAATGGAAAAACGCCACGAACGCCACATATGGCATATAAAATCGATGTGGGGTGGGGTGGCAGGGATTCTTCTCGCTGTTTATGTCGTACTCACGTCACAATACTTGTACGGCAACGCCATTCTCGTACGAGGCGACAACTATGTACTAGCCGGAGGGCCCGTTCTTATTTCGATCGCCCTGTGCTATGGGCTCATGTGGATTGGTGTAATACGCGAGTATAATAAATTCGAAGCTGTGATCAACGAAAAAATAAGGTACTACGAAAGCGTAATAAACGCGCCGCTAAGCGCGCAGCTCTCTAGAGACTAGTACCGCTTTTTGTATTCCCACGGATCTTGGTCTTCGAAGGTGAGATCTTTATAGTCTAGCTCATTACGATCTTTTCTTTGGTGGTCAGGGCTATATGCGATCAATGACGCCCCTCGGATCAAGACGATTCCAACGAGGATAAGCACGAGTGCAAACAGAACGATAGCGGGAAGGTTCAGGGTGGTAAGGAGAAGCCCAATGATCCCTAATTGTGACAAGAGAACGAACGCGCCGGCGATTATCAGCAGTGCTCCGAAGAGATACACCAAAAAAGCGCCTAGTCTCGTGAGACGTCCTCCTCCTGTGTTCCAGCCGCGACTTTCCCCATCAATTCGACAACTTCTTTGAAGCTTCTTACTTTTATTGGACCGTAGACCTTGTCCAACACTAGGGAGTGGGCGTTTCTCCCAACGGCAACGGCGGGCTTACCCCGGTTGCGTAGTTCAATCGTGAGTCCCTCGTCATCGAGGGCGCGGGCGGCAACCCCGAACGTCTTCAGCGCGGAAAGTGCATTGCCAATCATTTTATCGCTCACATCGGCGTGCTTACGACATCAGATCCCGAAACTGTTGGACCAACTGGCCAAGCCTTTCGGGTTCAACTATATCGACGGAAACAGTGGTTCCTTCGTCTTCAACTTTGATCTCAATAGCAGGATCGTTGTGCACCTTCAGCAAAAGTTTCGTGTCGTTCTGATAAATAATCTGAAGGTAGTCTTTGCTTGATCGCACAATCTCGCGTATTCGCTCCGAGTCCATAAGTCCATTTGGCATATAATGTCACCATTTTTATATCAATTCAAGTAGATATAAGCTATACCCGTGCGTTAAAAAGCTTGCGTGCCTATTTCCCACAGAAACGACACGATGTCTGCGAGTCTATTTCAATTCTACCGGACGTTCGTCCCGACGCTGCGCGGGCTGAATGACCCCGTTGTGTTGTCCTTCGATAACACGACCTTTTCCAAGGCGTACGCAACAGATCCCGCGATCATCCCACACCATTTCATTCACAGCGGCAACTTTTTCTCGCCACCATATTCGAAAAAGCCCGAACTGCGAACGAAAGAAAGGATTCTGTCACTGCAGGAAAAGCTGGTGAACAACAGGACCGACGGTTTGATGACGCTCAACGTTCCGGTCAACGGTGATTTTAAAACGCCCTACTGGAAGCACGTCAAAGCAGATCGTTTGAAGGCGCTCGAAACGAGCTTAAAAGCCGCTTTGTGGGCCAACGAGAACGCTCAACGGCCTGATTTGTTGTACGCTGGCTTTGAGGTCGGTACGTTCCGTGATGCCCGGTACATATTCGAGAGAGCGTTAAATGCCGGTTTGACGAAGCTCTCCGCGGGATTTGGCCTGTTTTCCCGCCTCGCGAAATTCCGCTCCGAAGATCGCGTGAGGCAGTTTGAGGTGCTCGGTGCATACAATCAGCTCTTAGGCGAGTTTGGAGGCGCGCGGTTTCACGCCTCGGGAGGCAGCTCATTGAACGCCCTCGAGCTTCTCGCATACGCTAACGTTACGTCAGCAGACGGCTCGAGTGCCGTTATCGCAGGACTCGCGTATGGCTCTGTCTTAACGGCTTCAGGCAGGCTTGTGCGAGCGGACAAACTCGGCGAATGGACATGCAACTGCGAATTTTGCTCCGACAAGAGTCCTCTTGACGCGCTCAACGAGCTCAAGCGCTCTCCTGAGGCGCGCGTAAGACACAACGTTCATATGGTGCGCCTTTCAGAAGCGCGTATAAATGACGCTCTCGAGAACAATACGATTGCAGAGCTCACCCAACAGCGGCTTGTTGAGTATGACAAGCAAGACCTGTGGAGATGCTATGCCATCGTGAGCGAAAAACTGCCGCGGGAGTAGGGACGTGCTTAAAGCAGTGATGTTCGACTGGGATGGGACGCTCTACAATTCGGTCATTCCCACCTATGAGAGCTATCTAGCCGTCATTGACGCCTTCGGTCTGCCACAGGTAACCCTCAAAGAGTTCCGCCAAGAGAGTCGTCCCAACTATCACGATTACTACTTGTACTTGGGGATACGCGAATACGACTGGGCAACCGCAGATGCGGCATGGAGGGACTGCTACGTGCGACACAACAAGGAGTGCGTACTGTTCGACGGCACTGCCGACGCTCTGCTTGAACTGAAGAAGATGCATTTGAAGCTTGGCCTCGTCTCTGGCGGGTCTCGAGAGCGCGTGACGAGCGAGGTCAGTGAACAAGGAATCGAGGCGTACTTCGATACCATGTTGTTTGGCGACGATGTCGGATTTGAGCACGGGAAGCCAGCGCCGGAAACCTTGCTTATGGCAATAGAACAAGCGCGTGTCGTCGCCTCGGAGGTGCTCTACGTGGGCGACATGGTCGAAGATATCCTTATGGGAAAAAAAGCGGGGACAAAAACGGCCGCAGTGCTCTGCGGCTTTGCCACGCGTCAGTTGCTGATCCGCGCCCAGCCCGATTTCGTGCTGCGCGACGTAAGCACCTTGCCCGATGCCATTAAAAAAGAAGTTTGAAGAGGGTGAACCCCTTCATTCGACGCTAATGTGCGACTTCTCTTCTTCAGGTTGGACGCGTTTCAGCCTGACCTCAAGCACGCCATTTCGGTAGGTTGCCTTCGCGCTGTGTGGGTCAACCTTGACGGGGAGTTCAACGCTTTCAGAGTATTTTTTAAACTCGTTTTGGGCTTTGATATCGAGTCTGTTCTCTGTGGTGTCGAGCTGCACATCCGTTCGATCCACGCCGGGCATCTCGGCAATAACGTGAACTTCGTCCGTCGTCTCCATAACGTCAATCAGGGGCTTTCGCTCGTCCTCCATCTTGACGCTCCTGCCAAAGGGCTGGATATTCCTGAATTCTCGCACTTCTGGCGCTTCGCCCGGGTGCTGCGTCATTGAGAACCCGTAAATGAAGGGTTTCGGTTGTCCCCCTTCCTGCAGGTCTCGCAGCATCTGATCCATCAGCTCATCGAATCCTTCACCGAAAAAGTCATCGAAAAAACTCCGTCGCCTTTTCGTCATTTTTAAGCCTCCTTTTCTTCCTTCACGCCGTTAATTCTATGTGTTTCAGTCTCACGCATAGCCTGCAAATTCAGGCGTTGCACCCTTCTCCTTCGGCTCTTCTTCCGTAACCGAGAACTTTGCAAACTCCGTTGCGATCCTCTCGTACTGGTGAAGCATGTCGCGCGACGCCGTTGGCTTGACCCGATTGATAGCAGCGTACAGATGCGCTTTCGTAATCCGTATAGTCGACGCGCCCTCCTTCACCTGCTCAGGCGTCATGTCGTCTCGGATGAAGCCTCGGAGAGCGAGCATCGCGCCTTCTCTGCAAATTGCTTCGATATCGGCACCAACGTATCCATCGGTCTCTTTGGCAAGCTGCTCGATGTCGACGTCGTCCGCCAGCGGCTTTCCGCGTAGGTGGATTGCAAATATCTGCGCGCGACTCGACACGTTTGGTGGCGGTATATACACGAGCCTGTCAAGTCGTCCGGGCCGTAAGAGCGCCATATCAACCATATCGGGCCGATTCGTTGCGCCGATCACCACCACGTCCTTAAGCTCCTCTAAGCCATCGAGCTCGGTCAGCAGCTGGCTCACTACCCGTTCCGTCACGTGCGAGTCTGAACTCGCCCCTCGGGTCGGTGCTACCGCGTCAAGCTCATCGAACATGATGATGGTCGGTGAGACCTGCTTGGCACGCCGAAACGTCTCGCGCACGCCTTTTTCCGACTCGCCAACCCACTTGCTCAACAGCTCGGGCCCCTTTATGCTAATAAAGTTAGCCTCGCTTTCCGTTGCGACCGCCTTGGCTAGGAGCGTCTTTCCTGTGCCTGGGGGGCCGAAGAGCAACACCCCCTTTGGCGGCCTCGTGTTGATCGTGCTAAACGCGTCGGCGAATTTTATTGGCCACTCCACGGCCTCTATCAGCTCTTGTTTGGGCGCTTCAAGCCCTCCGACGTCTTGCCATTTCACGTTCGGCGCCTCAACAAACACCTCGCGCATCGCTGATGGCTCAATGTTCTTCCGGACGTTCGTGAAGTCTTCCGCGGTGACCTCGAGCTTATCGAGCACATCTTGTGAGACCTCTTGTTCAAGGTCAATCTCGGGAAGGATCTTTCGAAGTGCGTGCATCGCCGCTTCTTTTGATAGGGCGGCGAGGTCAGCACCGACGAAGCCGTGCGTCGTACGGGCAAGGTCCTCCAGGCGCACGTCGCCGGCGATAGGCATGCCCCTCGTGTGCACCTGTAATATCTGCAGACGACCAGCCGCATCGGGCACTCCAATTTCGATCTCTCTGTCAAATCGACCGGGCCTCCGCAGCGCGGAGTCGATTCCTTCCGGACGATTGGTAGCGGCGATCACCACGACCTCTCCGCGCGCCTCGAGGCCGTCCATTAGCGCGAGCAGCTGGGCGACGACGCGTCGTTCGACCTCCCCCGTCACTTCGCTTCGCTTGGGCGCGATCGCGTCGATCTCGTCTATAAAGATGATCGCAGGAGTGTTGTCCGACGCCTCCTTAAACAGCTCCCGGAGGTGCTGTTCGCTCTCGCCGTAAAACTTGCTCATTATCTCCGGGCCGCTGATGTTGATGAAGTAGGCGTCCGTCTCATTCGCGACGGCTTTCGCGATGAGTGTCTTTCCCGTGCCCGGTGGGCCGTAAAGCAAGACGCCTTTTGGCGGGTCGATGCCGAGCTTTTGAAATATCTCTGGGTGCCGTAGCGGCAACTCAATCATTTCTCGAACCAAGGCGAGCTCTCGTTGGAGGCCGCCGATATCCTCGTAGGTGACGTGAGAAATCGAACGTTCCGCCGCCACCGTCGGCTTTTCTTTAAGCGTTATTTGCGTGCTCTTTCCAGCGATAACGATGCCTGCTGGCTGGGTGGCGGTGATCACAAAAGTTATCGGATTGCCCAGCATTTCGACCCGCAGCGTCTCGCCCTTCTGCACCGGACGCCCCTCGAGGAATCGCATGAGATAGTCCTCCCCGCCGACGATACGCACCGGCTGGGTGGGGGCCAGCGTGATCTTCACGGCCGGATTCGATTTTGCCTTGCTAATGACGACCTTGTCGTCTATGCCCACGTGTGCGTTACCGCGAATGTTACCATCGATTCTGATGATGCCGAGGCCGCGGTCTTCTGGGTATGCCGGCCACACCACTGCGGCCGCTCTGTTGCGGCCCATCATCTCGATGATATCGCCACTTACGAGCCCGAGTTGTCGCATGGTATCCATGTCGATTCGGGCGATACCTCTTCCCGCGTCGCGATGATACGCCTCGACGACTTTGAGGGTTATTTCTTCTGTCATTTTTCAATTATCTCCTATTTCGTGTGCGTGATGCGTTTATGAGCTTGTACATTCCTACCTCGCCAACCAATACGTCTTGGCATCTATTCTGCTGATTTTCCCTCGTTTCTCGAGGTCGCGTAGGCGCTCTGCCAGTATCTGGTGAGGTATCGCGAGCCCTGCTGATAGCTGCTGGGCGGTCTTTGGCCCGGTAAGCAGCAGCGAAAGGATGTCATATTCAATGAAGTCGTGCGATATTCCGTCGATCTTCCGTGCGCCACGTTCCATCACTTCATTCATCAACTCTTGTACCCTTCGCTGGGCCCCCATCAGTTCGCGGTTTGCCCTTCTAAGGCTATCGAGTGTCTCAGCTACGTCGCCTAGACTTCGCGTCTTGAGTTGTATCTCGCCTATCGGAGTTGAGACCTCAATAACGCTTTGTTCCCTCTGTCCAGGGTTCGCAGTCTCAACGCCATAGCTGAACGGAGAGATTCGAATCTCAAGCAGCACGTTATCGGCGATGTGGAAGTACTTCCGCCTTCGCTCGTCGACAATGAACGCGATGATGCCAGCCTGCTCGAGCATGCTCAGATGGCTGATCACGGCCTTGGGCGCCACGTGAAGTCTTTCCGAGATCTCGGTCACGTAAAAAGGCCGCAGCGAAAGGAGTTTCAAGATATTGCGGCGATTTTCATTGCCGAGAATGTCAAGGAGTGCTGCTTCATCCATTGCTCTTTCTTAGCGTGTCACGGTCGGAATGGATCGTAACACTAACTTATAGTTAGTTTCAATTCTATATAAAAGTTAGTCAAATCGGAGCTTTGTAGATTAAGTCTCAAATCCAGTCGACTTTTTCTACAGACTTCAGACTTTTTCTACAGAGCGTCGTAGCCGTCAAACTGAGCGTTGTTAAAAAAGGCAGCTAAAAATCTTATGCAATCGTCTAAGCGCTTTTTTCTTTGTGTGGTCGGCGCTCTGGCTCACAAAGCACAGCGAAGTATTTATATCGCATCATCGGATTTCTAACCGCTTTTACTTCAAAAACTAGCGTCTTATCCGGCTTGTCGACTTTCAGGGTGACGCTATCGCCTCGCTGTATGTTTACATTGCCCTTACAATACAAAGCCGACTGCGCGGTATCTACCAACGCTTGTTGACAGCTATCATCTAACGCCCCTCTTTGATTTGAATCAACCCTGTGCCATCTCGTAGTGAAGCCACCTTTCCCGTTAGCCGGGTATTCTGGCCGGTCAACGAACGTCAAATTAAACATATCTTCGATATCTTGTGTTGGCATCAAACAATTTCTCACTTCTTGGAGAAGTGCGTTGAGTTCACTATCTTCCATTCAAACCACATCCAAAACTATTGTTGACTTATAGGCCAAAGAGCCGTTAAACATTCTTATCGAAGGCGCTGAATCGCCAGTTGCCGAATCGGTTGCGAAGGGGATTCGCGAAAATCGTTTACTTTAAGTTCTCCACGTAACGCTCACCTTGTTGCGTCAGCCGCACGCAGTCGACTTTATTCCTTTCCGTGGACCTCTTTTTTTCTTAGAGCCCCGAGAAATCAAGGAAGACCGAGAAACTGAGAACCTCGTCGTTGCTGAAGCCGTTACTCTCTGCAAGCTGATAAAGTATCGCGCCAACAACATCCCCTACCCCTATGATAGGCGCGTGATAAATCATTCGAAGGAACCTATTTATGACGGTCATCTAACACATCATCTGACAACAAAACACCGCCTAGCAGTTGCCTTACTAGCTTCTTAGCGACTATGAAATCAAAAGGTTTTGCGTAGTGTTGGCTTGATTTTGCAAAAATCTGTTAATTTTGGTTAGCGATTTGCTACAAATATAACATATGTTATATATCATTTTGCAACACTTATTAGAATCAAAAGCTGTGGGAGCACAGACCCCCTAGCAGGCGAGGGGGAGAGATATTACAAGATACCCCCATTAACTAGAAGGTTACTGGCTCCCGCCTAGCCATTTAGCGTGATTATCCTTAATCGTTTCCGATGGGAAGAAACCGAAAAGAGCACCGACCCTCTAGGAAGGAGAAGTCGGGGGAAATAATAGCCCCTTTAAACTAGAGAGTCACTGCCCCGCGAACGATTGAGCGCGATTATGCTTAACCGTTTCTCACAAAATCGAAACCTTTTTGTTCGCTACGCCGGCATGCCATGCACAAACAGCATGGACTTAGACAAATTTAACAAACTTATTGCTAGCGAATTAAAAAGGCAAATAGGAATCTTAGTTGGATATGATAGTTCGCTCGATACAAAGCTAGGTATTTTTCTCGGTTTTGTGTTTTTGGTCTTTGTTCAAGTAATCTAGGTATTTTTCTCGGTTTTGTGTTTTTGGTCTTTGTTCAAGTAATTGCATAGGGGTCCTCGTTTCTAAACTGTCAGGGTGGGAACTAGTCGCATACGCAGGTGCAGTAATAATGCTGTTTTGCTCGATTCTTATCGGCATAAGAGCTTACACTATGCGGGGAAAAGCAGGCTATACCATTGGGCCTGACATCACCGAGCTAATCGACCTTTATGAAAAGGATGAAGACAGGGACTTTCTTCAGATTATTAGAAAAGCAACTCTCGAATCGTTCCTTGCAACCCTCAAAACTACTGAAAGCAAAGTGAGATGGACGCACTATATGATTTATGTGTTTCTCGCTGGACTGGGAATAGTAACTTTATTAAGTCTCTGGGGCATTTATAATATGGTAGTGTGAAAATGGCAGAAGTTCAAACGCAAGAAGAAATTGAGACAAAAAGGAAGGTGGAGCGGAGAGCAGCAGTCGAATCTTATTGGGAAAAAGATTCCGGTGTGGGACTGACAGGATTAGAAAAAGCTCAAACACACACGGATAAGTACCTCCACAAAGAAAAATAAGCTTTTTTCCAAATTACCCCTTCACGTTCTCCATCGCCTTCTTGACCAGCTCCAACCACTTGTTTTCTCCTAGTTTTAAGTCAACCCCCGCCACTTCTGCCGGAGTTTTCCCATTTAGCGCCTGATTCGGCCTCACGAAGTTGTAATACACCTTGAACCCCTCATTGAACACCGCAGCCGACTTGTCGCTATGCAACCCCCGCATCACCTTAACCCACCCCCTGACGGTGTTGTGCAGACGTTCAACCTTGTTATTGTTACTCCGAGCGGTCAACCCCTCAGCGACAACGTGCTCACTCTCTTGGTGGTGGTCGTAAAACTGCTGTTAAACGCTTTATGATGTGACTGCAGTCCATCAGTGATAAGCAATTCCGGTTTCCGCGCTTCTCTTGCCTCTTTGAGCAGCTCTTGAGCATCCTGCACCCTCCCGCTTCTTCGTGACAAGGTTGGCAACCATAAAGCGCGTCTCGCTGTCCATAACATGCCACAGCCACGACCATTCATCCCGCTTTGTCTTAACCTTCATTTCGTCAGCGTGCCAAAGCCCCCCCGATCGTGGCGAAGCGTTCGGCATATTGACTGATTATCGAGCTGTATCTTCACCCAATGAAGAACCGTTGTGTGGCCTAATTTTCGCTCGTAGAACTGCTCAAGGTGGTCTACAATCTTCCTTAGCGACGTTCCCTTAAAGTAGAGGTCTAAAGCTACCGTCACCATCTTTGACGTGACCTGCATCTTTTCAAAGCCAGCCTCAGATTCGAGTGTGAACTTCTTGTTGCAGCTCTTACCCGACACCTAAATCTTCATACGCCTCTTCGTCCGTGAATGCCATACCTTAAGCTTGACTTTCTAACAGGTGACAAAACCCAGAACGTAGAACGTGTTGACAAGCTCTGCACCCCGCGACTTCAAATCACGGAACAGCGCTCGTGGAAGATCACAACGCATTTATATGCAAATTGACGTTCACTAGTGGGGTGCACTATTTCGATTCAGAACCTCGAAGCCGGGCATGTCCAAGCAAAATGACGAACTGAAGCGCCGTGTATATGAGATCTTCCAGCCCGCCCCTGTAGGCGAGGCCCGCATCGTTGCGGCGCATCGTCGGGATGTTTCCACCGCTACGCGCGTTCGCTTCTTTTTGATAGCTTTGATCTGGGTACTCGTAGGTGTCGTCATACTCGCTAGCTACAGCGACATATACCAACGATACCACGACGTCTTTACCGCGGTGTTTGCCTTTGCGATCGCGGTTTTTACCATCGAACTGCTGCTACGCTTATGGTCGTGCACGGTAGATCCGCGGTTCCGAGGCCCGATCAAAGGCAGACTAAAATACCTGTTTACAACATCCCTGCTCGTAAATCTGCTTGTCATTGTGCCTTTTTACGCCAAGCCGTTGTTTCCAGGAGCAGAAGTACTCGTAAATGCGGCGATAATTCTCATCATCCTCAAGTTGCTCACGTACTCTAGTGTATTCAAATTCGTCCTCGATATTCTGAAAGCGAAAAGAAACGAACTCATTACTGCGCTGGCAATCGACCTAATCTTGCTGATAACGTTCTCAAGTCTCATGTTCATTATTGAGCACGGCTCAGACCCGCGCGATTTTTCAAGCATTCCTGCTGCCGGGTGGTGGGCGGCGCAGACTCTGACCACCGTAGGCTACGGCGATCTCGTCCCCACGACACCGCTCGGGCAATTCTTGGCAGTTTTTGCAATGTTCTTAGGCATAGCCACGTTTGCCATTCCAATTGCCATTATCGGCGCCGGATTCACCGAAGCATTCGAAGCACGACGGAGCGGACAAGGGCAGGCGCAGGCCGCCGACCCGTGTAAATTACTGGGTAACTTGGCCGATCTCAAAGAGCAGGGGGTCATCACCGAGGAGGAGTTTGCGGCCAAGAAACAGGAGCTTCTGACCAGGCTCTGACGCCATTGTTCGGGCAAGCGATGCTTAGAGCGACACGAAGACGTTTCGATGTGTGCCACCGCCGAACAGTCCGCTTACCACAGCGAAATCAAGCGAGACCAATACGCTTTTCCCGTGCGGACGATATGCTTAATGAGGAGTGAACCGATGGATATTATCTTTGCAATGGACATTCGAGGCGGAGTCGTCGTAAAAGGCTACAGAGGCGATAGAGAACGATATGAACCCATTGAACGCCATAGCAAAATCTGCACGACATCAGATCCGCTAAATGTCGTTGACGCCATTAAGCCGAGGAGGACGTACATCGCGGATCTCGATCGGATTCTTGGTTCGGGCAGCAACTCACTCATTATCCGACGCATAGGCGCACGCACAAAAACCCTCATAGACATAGGTATCCGGCGGCTCGATGACGTCCGAGAAGCCGAGCGAATCGGTGATACAGCGATAATTGGCACCGAAACGGGGCGCCTCGACGTGATTCGAGCAGCTCAATCGATGCGGATCGCCGTTAGCATCGATATGAGGGAGGGAAGTGCAATATCCCCCGATCCAGCACTTTCCGGAGATCCTCTCGAGGTTATCGAGAAGATGAACCTCTACAAGATGAGTGAACTGCTCGTGCTGAACATCAATCTCGTGGGAACGAAGCACGGGGTCGACTTTGATTTCATAGACAGGGTGATCGACGTTTCGGGACATCCAATTGTTGTCGCTGGCGGAATAAAGAACAACGAGGACTTAGATACGCTCGAAGATCTCGGCGCTGCAGGCGTGATTCTCTCGACGGCGATTCACGAAGAGATAATCCCGGTCGATCTCGTCCGATAGAAAGCAAAAAACAAAAAAGGCGATCAGAGCGGAACAGCCCGCCGGTTCTCCGCCCCAAAACGCTCTTTACAAGACTGGCAGGTACCGTCCGATCTCGTACTCCGACACCTGGATGCGATACTCATCCCACTCTTTCTTTTTGAGTTGGATGAAGCGGTCAAAGACGTGATTGCCGAGTGCGCGTCGCACGAGTTCAGAGTTCTCGGTCTCTTTTATGGCGAGTCCCAAGTTCTCGGGGAGTGAGCCAATGCCGTGCGCATCGAGCTGTTGCGGCGTCATTTTGAAGATGTCCTTCTCGACGGGGTCAGGGAGGTCGTAGCCCTTTTCGATTCCGTCGAGCCCGCTTGCGAGCATCACCGCAAAGGCAAGGTATGGATTACAGGCCGGATCGGGGCAACGCAGTTCCACCCTCGTCGCGAGCTCGTTTCCGGGCTTATACATAGGTACTCTTATCAGTGCGGACCTATTCCGCCGCGCCCACGAGATGTAAACGGGCGCTTCATAGCCGGGGACGAGTCGCTTGTACGAGTTGACCCATTGGCTCATGACGAGACAGAATTCGTTCACGTGCTTCAACTGGCCGGCAATAAAGCCTTTACCCTGCTCTGACAGGTGGTACATATCATTGGGGTCGAAAAATGCATTCTTCTTTCCCCTAAACAGTGATTGGTGCGTATGCATGCCGCTTCCGTTCTCACCAAGTATGGGCTTCGGCATAAACGTGGCATAGTAGCCTGCCCGGAGCGCGATCTCCTTAACGACGAGGCGGTACGTCATAACGCTATCGGACATGGTCAAAGCGTCCGTGTAGCGGAGATCAATCTCGTGTTGGCTAGGGCCAACTTCGTGGTGACTATACTCGACATGAATGCCCATGTCTTGCAGCGCAAATATCGTGTCTCTCCGAAGATCAGTCGCCTGATCCAAAGGGGTAAGATCGAAGTACCCGCCGGTATCAATGATATCGGCGCATTGATTGTTTGCAAAATAGAAATACTCAAGTTCCGGCCCAATGTTGAATGTGAGGCCTTTCTTCTCTGCTCGCTGGAGATTTCTTTTGAGGACGTACCTGGGATCCCCCTCATATGGCCTCCCCGACGGTTCAAGCACGTCACAGATGATTCGCGCGACGCCCTTTTCTTTTGGCCGCCAGGGCAATATCGCAAAGGTGCTGGGATCCGGCTTCGCAATCATATCTGACTCCTCAATCGTTTGATAGCCGATGATTGAGGAGCCATCGAAGCCCATTCCTTCATCGAGAGCCCCTTCGAGCTCGTCGCTTGTTATTGCAAAGCTTTTCAGAGCGCCGAGGATGTCCGTAAACCAGAGTCGAATGAACTTGATGCCATGTTCTTCGACTTGGGCTACAACATAGTCTTTGTCCTTCGTTTCTGCCATGGAAGATCTCCTGTTCGTAATTCTCGGTAGGAAATTACGTTCCGCTTTAGGCGGTAATGAAATATAAGCATTTCCAGCACGCCAAGATTTGCGGGGAAAGGAGGATCGCAGCGCTACGCGGCGTGGTCGACTGAGCGGTGGTTACAATCGTTGATTAAGGAGCTTTACATCCATGAGAGCTGAGATCGAATGTACTTTCACCGCTATTTCCAGCTCATAAAGTGCCGCCATTGGATTTGCTCCGGCGTAATTGTTGATCTCGACAACGTCATTTTCAGCGCAGATTCCAAGCGAACCTTCTTGAATCGGGCTCTCGATCCAGCCGACGATGCCAGCTTTTTTAGCGTCCTGGAGCAGCTCGATGGATTTTTCAGATGCGATAGCTGGCACGGTTCTAACGTTCGCGAGCACTGTGCCCTTCCCGCTCCGTGCTGCAGCCAAAATAGAGGTCATTCGTCGTGCGGTGAATATTTGAATCGGGTCGAGCGAAGTCCCGCCATATGAGATGAGATCCGTATAGGCGATCGGCTGGCTGTTGTTGATTGCGAGAAGCCCCCCGTATTTGATGCTAGACGGAATCCCGTGTTTGATCAATATGCCGTCGACGGTCATGCTACACATAGTCACGAGTCCCACTGCCCCATACGGGATGAAGACGGCACCAACCTTGTCCCCCTCCTCTAAAACACGCACGTAGGGGCTAACAGTGTATCCGCTATCTATTGTCTCAGCTGCCGCTTCTATTGCGACATCGAAGTCATTCTTGTCGATAGTCGCGACATTGACTATGATGTCGCCATTTCTCAGCTTTAGGTCGAAACTCGTCCGGTAAACCAGCTCGTCGATCTTGGTTATGACAAATCCGACCCGATCTCCGACGATCGCTTCATTCAACTCTTTCAGGCCTTTTTCAGTGATAACTCTCCCTGCGTTACCGATTTTAGTCGTAAAGCCTTTGTAATCAAGCAGCACCAAATAGTGGCGCACAGCGCGTTCTCCTATCGGGTACCCTCGTTGACTTAAGCTTGCGGAGATCATCCGCGCTCCGATAGCCTCGTCACTTTCGTCGAGAATTCGTAGGATTTCGATTAGCTTTCTCTCTGTCTCGATGTTCGTCATGAAAAGTCGCAGAACACTTACGCGTTTATTTGAGCTAGCAGGCCCCCCAGATGCGCTAAAGTATTAAGGGGGCACCTTATTTGAAGTTTTCCGAGTTAATTTCAATACCGATAAGCCCCTTCGGATAACTGTGGGCTCGTAGGGTAGTGGACTATCCTCTTGGACTTCGGAGCCTTTGTGGAGACATCCAAGAACCTGGGTTCAAATCCCAGCGGGCCCGTCAATCTGCTCTACAAAGAGCAAGCGCCAGCCATAGCGTTATCGTTAATTCCCGAGGCTCGTAAGCGGCGCCGGAATCGATCCGCCTCTTTTAATGAACTTTTTGGAGCTAAATGCATTGATTGGCACCACAGGCGCAGCCCCGAGCAACCCACCGAACTCAATCAAGTCTCCTTCCTTTCCTACGGGGATAAGCCGCACACCCGTCGTTTTGTGGTTGATGACCCCGATCGCGCACTCGTCAGCAATTATTCCTGCGATTGTCTCGGCGGGTGTCGCCGAAGGAATGCACACCATGTCAAGCCCAACCGAACATACGGACGTCAGTGCCTCAAGTTTCTCAAGCCCTATGGCGCCGACGCGGATTGCTTCAGCCATGCCAGCATCTTCGCTAACCGGTATGAACGCGCCACTGAGGCCCCCCACGCGTGACGACGCCATCGCGCCCCCTTTCTTGACCGCATCAGTAAGCATAGCGAGTGCAGCGGTCGTTCCAGGCGCTCCGCACCGCTCAACTCCCATTGCTTCGATGATCTGTGCGACAGAGTCCCCCTCATGGGGGGTAGGCGCTAACGAGAGGTCCACAATTCCAAAATCAACGTTCATTCGTGCTGCTATCTCTTTACCTACCAACTCCCCCACGCGAGTTATCTTGAATGCGGCACGTTTGACAACCTCGGCAAGCTCACCAAGATCGCAATCTCCCATTCTCTCCACCAAAGCCCTAATGACGCCGGGACCTGATATACCCACGTTCACGACCGATTCGGGTTCGCCTGGACCGTGAAAGGCGCCGGCCATGAACGGATTATCAGGTGGCGCGTTTGCAAAGGTAACCAAACGGGTGCAAAGCTGCGGATCGATGCGAGCAAGCTCCTTGATGACTCTACCCATTCGGAGCGCGGCCTCGATGTTGATGCCCGCTTTGGTCGTAGCGATGTTCACGGAGGCACACACCTTTTCTGTCGTGCTCAATGCCTCCGGAATCGAGCTCACAAGTGCCTCAGTCCCGATTGTAAAGCCTTTCTGGACGAGGGCCGAGTAGCCACCGATAAAGTCGACGTTCAACTCGGATGCAGCTTCATCCATTGCGCGTGCCATCAATGGACCAGATTTTGGATGGACATCGATCAAGGAACCAATAGGAGTTACCGAGATACGCTTGTTTACTATCGGCAACGAATACCGCGCCACCGCTCGATCGGCTTCTGAGCGCAGCTTAGATGCGACAGACACGATCCGATCGTGCACAGCTTCGGCCATTCGTTCAGGGTCGTCTCGCACGCAGCCCATCAAGTTGATGCCTACAGTGACTGTCCGTATGTCGAGATGCTCGTAGAGAATCATGTCGAGTGTCTCGAGTATTTCATCAGCGCTGAAGATCATAACTTCCCCTTTCGCGTAGCGACTATGCGAGCATTGCTACAGCGGGCATTCGCCGAAGATAAACTTAGTCTTTGTGGTGTTTCACGGCGTGCACCGGGATCGCACTTCACGTCACACTCGAGGCACCAAAGCCCCAGTCGCGAGAAGAGAAACGAACGCTGACTGACGGCTTCTGATTTCTGTTCGGCTGGCACAAGTTCGCCTTGCAATGTGAGTGATTACCAACCAATAACTTCGGAAACGCTTTCTAAGGCCGCGTGAGATGCAAAGAAAACGGACCCGGAGGGATTTGAACCCTCGACCACCGGCTTAGAAGGCCGGTGCTATATCCTGACTAAGCCACGGGCCCCTTTCGTTCTATGCTCGCAACTCATACTTATAAATGTGTTAAATAAGGCGACTGCGCGACGGGTCGCTTTCAGCAGCAGGACTCCAGCCTCTAAAGCATCTGTTCTGGACAATGAAAAAAAAGGCAGCGGCATCTGCGCTTCACACGGATGCCTTCTCCAAGTATCGCAAGGCGTTTTCGTGCGGGTCGCAACTTGCACGGAGCCGAGCCCAGTTTAAGCTCAGATCAGTTCATCGACCTTCAAAGTGGCATTCTTCGGCGGTCTCGACTGCGATGATCTTACCTGGACCTTCGTCCTCGATGCCACGCAGCCGGCACGTGTGTTCGCGCAGCTCGAGCTGAACCCGGGCCGACATAACCTCACGTTCTTCATAGAAGTCGCCCACCCGGTGTGAGACTTTTTGCATTGAAATGGTTTTGTTGCGCACGCGCGCCAAAACCCCGGTCGTACCGATCGCAAGGTCGTGACGACTCGTGTCCGTCACAAACACTTCGGCACCAACGTCAGCTTCGAAAACAATTGGGATGTTATGAGCACTGCGCAACTCAAAAGTTCTAACGCGCTTTATAATGAGGTCGTCGATTGACTCTTTTGATATACCGGTCAAAGCTAGATGTCTCATGTGCTCACCCGTACATGACCTGAGTTGGTCCTTTCGTTTCGGCCTGTTCTGCCCCTTGAACCTGCTCAGCAAGCTTGTGTAGCTCTGTTTCGATCTGCTCTGCTTCCTCAACCAGCTTCTGCGTGCTGATGTTCACGTTCAATACGTTGCTTACCACGTCAATGACGCGAGCTGCTGCGCGTGGATCAGGAGTGGGACCTTGGGTTTCTCCCAAGAGGCAAAGCGCCGGGAGCTTGTTAATATGACTCTCATTCATTATGCTTCCGGCGATACCCGAGATGCTTCCGGTCACCAAGGTCTCGGTTTTATCCTTCACGAGACTGAGTTGTTCGGCGCCAGTTGCGGCGGCATAAACGGTGCGTTCTTCGCGCATCGTGGCGATGCCAGCGATCGGTATGTTGAGTTTCGCGTTCAGACTCTGCGCCCAGCCAATAACTGTTTTGCCTATGTCATAAGCAATCATTGGGTGAATGAGGATATCCGATAGCACTACGATGAAGTTGTTTTGAGGATCCTCGTAGATTCTGACTGGGGGGTGCGTGAGTCCTTCAAAGAGCACGGTAATGGGCGGAAACAGGCGAGATTCGATAGTGCCTATCTGTTTCATCTTGAGCTCTGATGCTATTTGTGTGGCCACGATGTTGCCAACGAGGCCGATTCCGGGGAATCCCTCGAGGATTACGGGGCTCTTTGAGCTCACCTCTTCCTCGATAATCATGTTAACGTATTCGTTATCAGTCGTTCCGGCTTTCATAATGTATCAGCGTCCACAATTGCTCACTTTTTAAACAATGATCCATTACTAAGTAAATACTTTATCTATCTATTACACGACTTTTCTCTTGATCTCAAAACGGCACCTTGGATAAGTGCGTCCTTTGCGGAGCGCATATAAACAATGTGCCTTAAAGAACGTATAGGCCTCACAGCCATAGGTCGTGACCACAATTCAAGAATATGCGTTCAAACGAGGATTCAAGAAGGATGCTAATCAGCGGGTTGTCGAAGCACTCAGAGCGTGCTTTGACATCGATATCAACGTGCACGACGAAGAATACCGCTTAAGCTACGGGGCACTGAAGACGGTGACGATACGTGTGGCTGACACGTTACTCGTCGATACCGAACCCAGTACCAGCGTTCCCGAAGCGGTAATGATCGATACGAACACGCGGTTCCGCTGTTTTCTGGAAAAAGCAACCGGATACACGGCAAAACAGCGTGCAAAAAAGGCTCAACAAGCAGTAAAACGCGCCAAAGAGGACTGACCTGCTCCAACTCTGCCCACGCTATTCGGCGTAGATTGCCGGTTTCATAGGAAGCGCTCGCCTCGCGCGATTGGCTGGATCGTACACGTTGTCGTTTTCTTCGCAGACATGCACGTGTTTTCCAAATTTTCGTGACATGTAGTCCTTGGCGGCGAGAAGAGTCTCTGATTCGGCCTTGAAGTCCAGCGCGTCAGCAGATGGGGCTTCGTGAGCGAACGATTTGGCAAGATCGGGTGCGATACGAGCGACTTCTTTCACATACATACGCAGAAGGGGGTCGTCTTTGGCCCCGGCTATGATGTTCTTGACCGAGGGATCATCAAGCCCACGCGCGACGGCGTAGAGGGCGTATTTCCACTGAGCCGGAAGGTAGATAAAAACTGATTCGGTTTCCCGCTTTATTGCGCCTTGTATATTTGAGATGTCACTGACCACCCCATCCAAGAAGCTCTTTTGCGGAAGTGTTTCGGCATAAAGATCGTCGTACAGCGGGAATTCTGCGAGGGAGATATAACCAGACTTCAGCATTCTCTCCCATAGCTCCTCAGCAATATGAGGCACAACGGGCGCCAGCACGCGGAGCCATATATCAATGACATCCCAAAGCGTGCGACGCTTCTCGTTCCCGTCCATAATCATCGACTTGTACTCTTCAACCCGGTTTAAGTGTTCAAAAAACGCTTCGGTGACGTACTTTCTGTACGAGAATTGATGGGCGGCTTCAGACGTTTTTGATACCATCGCTTTAGTCGCTGCCAGTATCCATCGACTCGCAAAAGAAAGTTGCCCATTGTATTCCGGCCTCGCCGCTTCGACATCACTCTTCGTTGCATGCCAAAACCTCAGAAGCCTCTTTTTGACCATCTCGACTTCTTTTTCCCTCCAGTCTATGGTTGAATTCAGGTCGGCAATAGACACCAGACAGAGCCGCACGAGGTCCGCGCTATAGACCTCCGGGACTGTCGCGATGGGAATTACGTTGCCTTTGCTTTTCGACATCTTCACCCCTTCGCGAACAAGAAGCTCGTTGAGCGTAACGAGCTTTGGCCAGCAAGTCTCCGGAAACAGTATTGCGTGATGGAACAAGAAAAAGCTCAAGTGGTTGGAAATGTGGGCAATAGCAGTGTGCCGATGATCGTTCGGATACCAGTAGATGAAATCGTTTCTCGCAGCTCTGATCACCGTCTCTGGCAAACCTGTTTGCTGGCAGACGTCCGTTGCGTCGCCCTTGCCTAAGAAAATGTAGTCAAAGAAGGCGGGCGTTAGGCGCTTCGGGTCACACTCGCGAATGTGCTTGATGACCGTATAGAGCGCCATGTAGATAACGGAATCAGAAAGCGGCTCAATTATCCAGTGCTCGGTTGAGAATGGAAATTCCGTCCCAAGCCCTCTGCGGCGAACGCACGGTCGTTGATCGAGCCACTCAAACGTCTGGACGAACTGTGCTCTGTATATCTCTGGTATGATTTCAAGCTCGTCAAGCAATTCGAATGCCTTTTCTTTCCAGTGAGGGTCGCCATAGTTGAGGAAATACTGGCCGGGCTCTATGGCGACAACCACCCGGCCGCCGCACCGACAGCGTCCTTTTGTTGAGGTCTCATAAATGCTCGACGCAGCATTTCGACTATTAAGGAATTCAACGATATCCTGCTTGACGTCGCGAACTAGCCGGCCAACAAATTGCTCGGCAGTTTCCTTAAGGATCCCGGTATAGAATTCCTCCCTGTAAAGTATGTTGGTGATATGGCTCAATGTCTCGTCGTCGCGTTGAGATCGAACGCCATAGCGCTCGCACAGCTCTGATGCGGGAAAATCCCCGTACCCGTCGATTTTGACGAGAGATATCGGCTGTATAGCTTCAATATCGCTCCTTAACGAGGAAAGATCGACATCCAAATCGGTGCTCCCGTGCTGCTTTAGGTCGTTCAGTGCTGCCCAATCATAGGGGGCGTGAGCGGGAACACTCATGACGATTCCGGTACCGTGATCAGAATCGACGAAAGACGCCGGAAGAATAGGTATTTTCCGCCCCAGAGGGCTGACGCAATGCGCCCCTAGGAGTGACGTCCCGAGAAACTCCTCAATGATAGTGACCTCCCGCTGCTGATACCGCAACTTGGAGGCGCTTTCGAGGGAAATGATCCACGTCTCACCGTCGACGTAGGCTTTGACGTAGGTCGCGTCAGGCGCAACCCAGAGATTTGTTACCGCAAAGACTGTTTCAGGGCGCAGCGAGGCCGTGACGACATTAGCTTCATCCAAAGAGAACTTGATCCCAACGTAATCGTCAATTGATATCTTCTCGACGTCGCCGCCGGCGATATCGTCTTCCCCGACGGCGTTTTGATCGATCGTGCAGAAGAGAACTGGGTGTTGTCCGCGCACGATCAGCCCGAGCTCCATCAGCTTGCCGTACTGCCAGCGAATAAACTGGTTGTAGACAAGGTCGCCAGTGGTAAACTGTCGGGACCAGTCGATTGAGAAGCCCATCTTCTTGAAATCTGGCGCGATCTTCTCTGCAAAGTAGTTCGCAATATTCCAAGGATCCACAAACGAATTGACGATCTGCTCGACGCGCGACTCGTGATCCTCATAGAGGCGGACATAGTTCTTATAAAGCGCTATCGTCGCGCTTTCGCGGCGCTCTATGCACGAGCTGATGGCGAGTATCGGTGTTCCTGTAATGTGCCACGCCATCGGCCACAGCACGTTGTGGCCGTTCATTCGCATGAACCGAGCGTGAATATCAGCAACGTTATAGGTCCGCGTATGGCCTATGTGCTGGGGTCCGCTCGTATACGGATACGGCGTCGTCAAGAAGTACTTCTTCGGCCCTGCGCTTTTTGGCTCAAATATCTTATCGCCAAACCAACGATCCTGCCACTTCCTCTCAATCGCTCGAATTTCTTCAAGTTCAGAAGTTGCCACTTGCACTCCCTGCGGTGAGTTTCAACGATTAGAAAATGGCTATTTGGACAAGCGACCTGATGGGAACGTTCTGGACTTGATCAATCCCCTTCTTGTTTATAAGCACAGCTACCGATAGCGGCGTTGCTTGCATCTCTTTAATGCTTTCTATGAGTTCAATCGCCGTGCTTCCAGTGGTTATTACATCATCGACTATCGCGCAGCTTTTTCCCGCAATATCAGCGAAGTTTTGACTAAATGAACCCTTAACGCCGCCATTTTCAGATCCCTTTTGTTTTTGCGGAACAAACACTGCGAGTTCTGCTCCGATTTCGTCGGCGACAAGCGTCGCAAGAGGTAATCCACTCAGCGCTACGCCGATTACTACATCAGGATCGCCTGTCTCCAAGATCATGTCGACCAACGCGAGCGAGACGAATCTGAGCCTCTCTGCGTTTTGCCCAATCTCGCTCCAGTTTACGTATATGTCCTTTGGCGCAGGCTCTTGTGAACTCTTGGAGCGGGTGAGAAGCCACGTTGCAGTTTCCCGTGATATGTTCAGTTCGTCCGCTATCTCCCCGGAACGCAACCCTTTCTCGCGTAGTTCCTGCGCTTTGCTTATGAGATCGTTCAAATCGTTCATGTTCTGACTCCTCCCACCTGTCTAAGATTACCTCTTCACCGGCTTAACTCTCACCTCAGATCCGCAGACAGGACAGATCGCTTCCGTTTCGTACAACCGACCACATCCGACGCACCTGCGTCTCCATTTCAGCACGCGTTTGATGCGTGCCTGCTGGATCGGCTGCGTCTCTATCCCGAGGCGCGCTGCGACATTTTGAACGGAATAATCATCCGTAACCAGCGTACCGTTTACTTCAAGTGCCTTCGCCAGCAAGTCAATATCGGCTTGAGACAGCCTAAGATGGTCACCCGTCGACTTAGCCTTTTCCGTGACAACGTCTACTGCTTTTTTCAACGGCTCTTCGATTTTCATGCCCTCCTTTAGAAACTCTTGCAGTACTACCGTCGCTTGAGAGCTCTTCAACTCGCGGGTTACCTCAGGAACTGTGTACATAGTGCCAGAGACGTGAACGCCATAAATAAACACTGGGGCGTCAAGCACGTACGTTCTAGACATCGGTCGTGCATATGTAATTGATTCAATATGCATCTTTTTCTAGCAAACAGTCATCCAGGGCAGCTCCTCAGCTAGCATAGGCAGCCTTATTTGGTGTCGTAGGCGGAAGCGGCATACCCTCGCCTGCGCGCCGAGATCTCCGCAGCATCTAGCCTTTCAGGCGGCGCATCTAGCAACGCTGCGTCTGTTGCTGGTTAACGTTCAGAAGGGCTTTTCAGTCCTCTCCGAGCCAGAGAAAGGTTTTTATTATCGCTGAGTGCTCTACCAATGAATACTAAATGGAGGTGCATTCAATGACGAACCTACCAGAAAAGGTAATCAACAACATTAGCGCTGTGAAGACTGTAGTATTCGCAACGGTGAGCGACGCCGGTATACCAAACGTAGTGCCCAATCAATTCACCATCGTAAAAGACCCCGAAACAATTCTCGTCGGCGACAACTTTTGGCACAAAACTGCTGACAACCTGAAGAGGCCAAATTGCAACGTTGCCCTTACTTCGTGGGAGGGCTATGAAGGCTATCAACTCAAGGGCATAGCAAACTATGTGACTGAAGGACCGGACTACGAGATGATGAAACAGAAGATCAAGAGCCGAAATGAAAAACTGCCTGCAAAGGGCTGTGCGATACTAAAGGTAACAGAAGTCTACGACCTAGCTCCAGGGCCAAACGCAGGAAAAAGAATCGCATAACCGGCCAACCCCAACTAACAGCAGTTGCGGCAGTTTTCAACGCTGTGCAACGATCGTTAGTTAGCACCATTAAATACTCGTCGCTCAGAGCGGGGAGCTGGAGATGCTAGAGGTAAAGAATGCCAGCAGATATACTAACTCTTTTTTCAAAATTTGGCCTCAAAAAAGAAGCTGGGGAGGTTTACCTTCATCTGCTACAGACGGGACGACGAACGGCAGTTGAAGTAGCCGAATCGCTTCATCTCACTAGTCACGGTGCTAACAAGGTCCTGCTAGAGCTTTCGAAACAAGGACTCGCTAAGCGTATATCGACAAATCCGGAAACGTTCGTAGCTGCCTATCCGTCCTCCTTGCTAAATCCTGCCATTATTACAGAGGCCGCGAAGTTACAGAGCCTCAGCGAGGCGCGAGATACGCTACTCGAGCTGTGGGACGTTGAGCGCACAAAAGCGCAAGGCCTGCCCGTCGAATGGTGTCCGATCGAAGAGGGCTTCATCGTTCTGTATGACAAAGACGATATTATCGACCGGCGTCTCGAGACCTTTCACGCGACAGAAAAAAGGCTCTGGATCATCTCTACCGAGTTTTGGCTCCTTCGATGGGACAAAGTGCTTCACGACTATTTTGTAGGTGATGAGGACAAATGCAGGATCGAAGATCTAAGGATCCTGCTTCCGATTACGCCAAACAATATCGATGCAGTAAAGCAGCTCTCTACGTGCTTTAAGATACGACATGTACCAATGATGAGCAATTTCGCGGTCGTTATTTCAGACTGTAAGGAGGCGGTGTATACGGGCGTAACAAAGGATCTCGACGAGTTAGAGCGGGTCGAACTCACGCCGTCGCTGTGGTCGAACAACAGCGGATTTATTGAAATCCAGAGTTCCCTGTTTCAATCACTCTGGGACAGAGGGATAGACGCCCGTTTGAGGATACAAGAGATAGAGACGGGTAAGCCCGTCGAGGTCACCCGCGTCATTACCGACTACCAGGAGATCGTAGAAGACTTCGCGTCGCTCATAAACACGGCCCAAAAAGAGATATTCTTGTGGATCAGAAGCGAGGCTTTGCCGATTTTGGCACCACTCATTCCAAAGGATGCGCGACAACGAGGTATTGACGTGATTGTAATGGCCGAGATTACTAAGGATAATCTGCAAGCGGCTCAAGAAATCGCGGAACGTGCCGATGTGCGCCATATCCCTCAGATTGTGCATAGCACGGGGGTAATCATCGATCAGCAGGCAATGCAAGTGTTGCTTTATTCATTTAGTGAGAAGGACGCAGAGCTTTATAATTCAATTTATACGAATACAAAGAGCTTCGTTGAAACGCAGCACTCGATGATGGAAGACATGTGGCACTCAGGAATCGAGCTGCGGTACAGAGAAGAAGAGCTGACGGCAGGACGAGTGGTGCAGACGATACAAGTCATAAAGAAGAGGGAGAACGTCTACAAGGCTTTCTATGAGATGCTCGACAGGTCGAAAAATGAATTCAACGTGATACAAACTCGTATGGGGGTAAAACGGCTCTATAATTTGATCAAGGATAGAGAGATGCCCAAGATTACGTATCGTTTGCTGGCACCTATTGAAAGCGTCAACATCGAAGAAGCACGTCTGCTTACGAAGTATTTTGAAATTCGGCATCTTGAATCGGAGACTGGGGCAGGAATTTTTATTTCCGATGATGACAAGCTGCTCGGAACGAGTTATATTTACGACACCGGCGATACAGATAAAGTGGTATACAAGTCAGCCTTCAGAACGGACATTTCTGAGTTCATTTTTATCGAAAAGGAGCTCTTTAACAGCTTCTGGTACAACGCGACGCCGCTAAGTATTAGAGAGCAGGAGCTCCCAATTGACGGGGCAAAAGGTGTGATCGGCGCGGAGAAGCCCGAAAAGCGACCTACAAGACGCTAACTCTGACGACGGCCCGTACAGCGTATCTGCTTCTGAAAAGTTCGATTAACATCAGGTAGCTGCCCAACGCTCTGACGTCGAGCGCGTACCCGGGTCTTCTAAAAATACCCAAAAAACTTTGGACACTTGGCTGGCTTTCTGCTGAACTGCTCTTTGCAAGTCTACCTTGTTGAGCACGTATTCTGATTTAAAGATGCTCAAAGCAACATTTTTTATACATAACACGACGTCAATATGTGGAGGGTGTCATCATGACGCGTGGAGTATTGCATAAAGACGTTTCGACGCTTAGCGGGGTCAACGTAGGAAAGGTAAGAGATGTTCTAATTAACTGGGATAACAAGGAAATTTCACTAGATGTCTCAAAAGGCTTGCTCAAAGGGGAAACAATTGTCCCTTGGTCGAAAATCATGAGCGTTGGCGATATCATTATAGTTTCTGATGATCTAGCCCCTAAAGGCAGTAAGTGAGCGCTCTTAACGAGTTGCGCTCGCTGCAGGGTTCCTCCTGTGATTTTATTATCATTTCACGTATTTCTCTCGATTTGACCGCTCTCTTATGACCGACTCGCATCACACGCTCGCTGGTAGCCAATGAAAGGTTTTGCCGTTGTGTTCGACTGCGCGGGTACACTTCTCGAGAAACATCGCGTAGCAAAGGATATTGACCAAGGCAAGCTCTTGCATCAGATAGTATCCCTCAGTTTCATAGGGACGCGGCTGGACTACGTGCTTGCTGTGTTTCAGCTGGATGTTCCCAAAGACCTAGAAGGCGTGCCCACTGACTTGTCCATCGCTGATTTCTTGGACATCTACCACGTAGACCTTGTAGTTGTTTGCTCCAACGTCCCGGTTGCTGAAACGACGGTGTTACGCGCTGTTGCGCGGGATACAAAGAGTCGAGTAAAGGATCTAGTCGATGTAGTCGACGAAGTCAGCAAAAGTTGCAGCGCGTCGTACTTCACCGGCGCTGCGGCAATCGTTGATATTGAACAAGGCCATATTCCGTACGTTCTGGCCACATGCGGAGAACTCTTTGAGTCGGCGCGTCCTGTGATTGATGAACTCAAACGTATTGGGGGCAACATCTACGTAGCCTCAGGTGATGCGAAAAACACCCTCTATGCCCTCGCTGACCGCATTGATATTCCGCACGAGGACGTCAGGGACATCGCAACTCCGAGCGCAAAGGAGCAACTGGTCTACGAACTTAAGGAACAATACCGTTACGTCGTGATGGTGGGCGATGGGATCAACGACATCCCCGCATTGAGAGCCGCGGACCTAGGAGTTCTAACGGTACAACAGAAAGAGGAACGTCCCGCAACGCTCTACGAAGCAGCCGATCTCGTAATAAAAGACTTAACGCTCTTGCCTGGCATATTAAAAAACATTATTACGAATAACGGTTATAACGGTACGGGGTCGAAGGAGGCAACACTTTAATGGCCGTCTTGATAGAAGTCGAAAACTTAGTCAAAACGTTCGGCGAATTTGAGATATTAAAAGGCATCGATTTCACCCTTGACGAGGGCGAGGTACTCGGAATCATAGGCAAGAGCGGGGTCGGAAAAACCGTCTTACTGCACGCCATACGAGGATTGAAAGAATACAAACCTACCAGCGGTAAAATCTATTACAACGTAGCGTATTGTCGAGACTGTCGACACGTCGACGTGCCCAGTCGAGTCGGACAACCGTGCCCCATATGTGCCCGAAAGATGCAATTCTTCCGAGTCGACGCGTGGGCAGACGAAGAGAGCGATTTGCAACGGGACGTGAGAAGCCGCGTTGCGATAATGCTACAGCGCACTTTCGCTCTTTACGGCGACGAGCGCGCCATAGAAAACGTTATGAGGAGCTTCACAGAACGCGGGTACGGCGATTCTGAAGCAATTTATAAAGCATCTGAACTTATTGATCAGGTTAAGTTATCACATCGAATGATGCACATGGCGCGCGATCTCAGCGGCGGAGAGAAACAGCGGGTTGTTTTGGCGCGCCAACTGGCAAGATCGCCGATCATCTTGCTCGCTGATGAACCCACCGGCACCCTGGACCGGAAGACAGCGGAGATCATCCACAAGATACTCCGACACGAGGCCAAAACGAACGACATGGCTGTGCTCGTTACCTCGCATCTTCCCGAAGACATTGAATCGATGGCTGACAGAGCAATACTGCTCGACGATGGGAGGGTCGCCAAGGAGGGCGCCCCGAAAGAAGTCGTCGATGAGTTTTTGAGCACTGTCGGGGAAATAAAGAAACACGAGACCGCCTCTGGCGACACGATAGTGAAAGTGGCCGAGCTTGAAAAGAAATACGTAACACTCGACCGAGGAGTGATCAGAGCCGTCAGCAACGTTTCGTTTGATATCCAAGAAGGGGAAGTCTTTGGCCTCATCGGATTAAGCGGGGCCGGAAAAACAAGCGTTTCCAAGATCATCGCAGGTGTGCTCGAGCCGACGAATGGCGAGGTCCAGGTGCGCATTGGGGATGATTGGGTGGACATGACGATGCCCGGACCCGACAACAGAGGAAGAGCGAAGCCGTACATTGGCGTACTTTACCAGGAATATGACCTTTACCCATTCCGCGACGTTTTGGATAACCTCACGAGTAGCATCGGCTTGGAACTTCCCGCTGAACTTTCAGAACACAAAGCGGTACAGACTCTGATGGCTGCCGGCTTCAGCGAGGCGACGAGCGAGAGCATCCTTGCTAAGGTGCCGGATGAACTAAGTCAGGGAGAGCGGCATCGGGTGGCTCTCGCACAGGTGCTGATTCGAGAGCCCAACCTCGTTATACTAGACGAGCCCACAGGAACGATGGATCCAATCACCAAGAAAGATGTGTCAAACTCAATTCTAACTGCGCGCGAGGAAATCGGCGAGACGTTTATGATCGTATCGCACGATCTCGATTTCGTTCGGGAGGTCTGCGACCGGGCCGCTCTCATGCGCGCGGGCAAGATCATCTCCATCGGACCGACCGCGCAGGTGCTTGACGTTCTGACAGAGCAGGAGAAAGCGGCCAGCTGACGGACGCATAATAGGCATGGGCGCCAAGTTCATCGTTCTTGATGGGAAACAGGTTGTGCTCGATCGCGCAACCCGCACGCTCCGCGATGCGTTTGAACTCACGAATACCCCCTACCGCGACGGCCTGCTTGTGGGCGTCATAAAGGGGAGAAAAACGCAAAAACTGGACGTCATCAAGGAATATGCGGTTTACACAAACAAAGGCGAGATCAGAATTGAGGTCGATGAACCGAGCCGGCGCCTTTGGCTGCGCACGTATGAAATATTTGTTGGGACCAAGGTCCACTGGTCTCAACCCCAGATAGTATCAGCCGGCCCCGTTCCGAGCGACCTTGAGATCGATCGCGGTGAACGAGAATACGAGCGCTGGGATATTACATACAGCCTTGGCGGGTTTGACCAGACAAATACGTACCTTTCGTTTATAAAAAAGAGGCATACCGCTGCGTATGGAACAAACGCCGTCGTTGGAAAAGCAGTCGCCGGCAGAAATGTCCTCGAAAAACTCGAGAATGGAGACGAAATTCAAAGAATCGAGCCGATTGAGCGACTCGAATATATCACCGACAAGTTCACGACCTCTGACTTTGACATCGAACTTGAAGATGGAATGGAAGTCTACACCTACTTCAAGGCAACGCTCTCGAGAGATGCATCTGAGGGCGTCGAACACTTCTTGGCCCTTGCTAAGGACGGCTGCTATCGAGTGGATGCAGTAACAGACACCTATGTCGTTTCCACGCGCTTGCGCGGTCGATCGTCCCCCTTTGAAATGCTCGACGCGAGGAGCGAGGGAGCAATCACCGTCCGTACGTCTGGAAACGACGGTGGCAACGTATATATTTACAAGAGAGATACGCCCTCAAATTCTAGCCATTCGGTCATCGGCTATGTGAGCGAGGGGCTGGAGCTCGTCAAAATCGCGACGCCAGGGCAGAAGTTACGCGTGTATACCGACCCTACCCGCATCATGTTGTTGGGCTTGCGCGTCGCGGCGATAGAGGAGGAGGTCAATCGATTGGGTATCTCTCTTGAGCGCGAAGGGTACGATGGCGAAGACGCCGTCGTTGTGCATCAATCGCCGCTCAACACGGTCGACATTCTCAAAGCTAGAAGCGTGAAAACCTTTGCAGTCCCACAAGAAAAGCTTGTTAAAATTGAGCTTTTTGACGATCGTGCTCCTAAAACGGTAGCGTTCGTGAGGACGGTTACGGGTTTGAGAGATAATCCCGTAGGCTCATTGCAAGCTTACGTGAAATACGGCAAGACGATCATGTTCCGCGCGCAGGCGGCAGAGAAGTTTGACATTGTGCCGGAAAACACGCCCACGACAAGCGTGAGCGCCGGCGAAATCGGTGTTTCAAATCGCTCCTCTAAGTACGCAGGACTTATCGGAGTACGACTTGAAGATAACGAAAAGTACGGACCAACCGGTGAGCGGTTCAACAGCACCAACATCGTTGGGAGGATACTGCACACAAGCCCGCTTCAAAACGTGCGCGAAAATGAAACAATATACGTTCACGAAGCTCTGTGATTTATATTGCTAGATAATTATAATATTAACCGCTGACATACTTACGTTATGAATGAGTGGTGCAATGGTATCAGATGAGATTACAAAAATGGTCGTTCTTGCAGACTCAAGCCCCATTTTGCCCAGCGAGCTGGCATTACGGGCCTATGAATTATCGACTGACGCCGTGGTGAAAGAGACGTGTTTCGGGCTCATTGTTACGGGATCAGAGAAAGCGGTCAATGAAACTATAGAAGAGCTGAGGAAACTGGACCCATGCGGGATTTTTGTCAAGGACCGCGGGTTCCCCCCGGGCGATTCAAGAAGATGTCGCGCTGTTAGGGGGGGCGGTCCACGACCAGGCTTCCACCAGCTCGAGAAGGAATCTGCCATTCTTCCGAGCATATCGTATGGTTTAGAGACCATCGATGATCCACTGGACGCTAAAGAACGAAAAAAGCACGACAAGCTCAAAATCGACCGCTTCATCGAGATCATTGAAGAGGAGTCAAAAGAGGGCGTCAATGGCTAAAATACTCATATTTCCGTCAAACAGTCTGATTCTATCTGATTTGGTCGCGCGATTCGGTCACGAGCCGCTTACGCTGATGCGCGTCATACGACAGAAAATAACGGAAGTCGGAATAGACAGCCCACCGATTAACGTCACACCAGAAGACCCGAAGAGAGGACTCAAGTATGCGGCGGTCGACGTCCCTTCTGGTGTGCGCGGGCGGATGGCACTTCTTGACCCCCTGATAGAAGAGGCTGAAGCCGCTATCATCGTTCACGAGGCCGATTACTCATTTGGATGCATGGGGTGCGCCCGAACGAATGAACTAGTCAAGTACATCGTTCGTAACAAGGATATTCCGCGCTTGGAACTCACCTATCCGACGAATGACGATGAGGCGCGTGAATTCGTGCGAAAGATACGCGACTTCTGCGAGTCCCTGACGCACAAAGCGGAGGTACTCGCGTGACACGAAAAATCAGGATAGCGCACCTCTCCTGTGGCTCCGAATACAGTGGGATCCAAAAAGAAATTGAAAATGCTGTCGCGTCCGTGAATGCTGAGCTAGTCTATCCCGAAGTAGATACCGACACGATCAAAGACGCGGTAAGCGAGTGGGGACTAGAAGTCGCCAGCCCTGATTTGCAGCTTATGATCGCGCGGGCCAAATCTATAGTCGAAGGTGGCTTCCCAGTCGACGCGGTATTTATAACTACATGCTTTCGATGCGCTGAAGGTGCCATAACGCGAAGCGAATTGCGGCATTATATCCATGAGCGTGCTAATTTGCCAGTTATTAGCTACTCGTTTACGGAACGGAGTACTGCAGGAACACTCCTTACGCGGATGGAAGCTCTCGTAACCACCGCGCTGAGACGAACCTTGCTCGCGCGTGAAAAACAGACAGGATTAACTGCCGGCATCGACTCAGGATCGACCACCACAAAAGCCGTGGTAATGCGAGATAACGAGATAATTGGAGTTGGCTGGGTCGACACTATCGAAGTATTGAAGAGTGCCGAACTTGCGTATACGACAGCGCTGAAGATGGCAGGAGTGAACAAATCTGAAATTCAAGCGCTTGGGACCACGGGTTACGGTCGCTTGCTCGTCGGAGAGGCGATGAAAGCTGCGCTCGTTCAAGAAGAGCTCACCGTAAACTCGAAGGGTGGGGTTTATCTCGCAGAGAAACAGAAAGGACCCGCGACGGTCATCGACATTGGCGGCATGGATAACAAGGCTATTTCGGTCATAGATGGCATTCCCGGCAGCTTCACCATGGGCGGAATTTGCGCCGGAGCTTCAGGTCGTTTTCTCGATATGACCGCACGTCGGTTAGGGGTGGACATCAGTGAATTAGGCCCCTTGGCGTCCAAAGGAGACCATAGCCGCGTGACCATGAACAGCTACTGCATCGTTTTCGGAACGCAAAGCCTTGTCAACGCACTCTCGCTCGGAGCTAGCAAAGAAGACGTCGCAAGTGCGGCCTGCTACAGTGTCGCAGAGCAGGTCTTCGACCAGCAGCTTCAAGAGCTAGAAATTGTAGAACCCGTCATCATGGTCGGTGGAACCTCGCTCATCAGCGGTCTCGTGGAAGCGATGCAAGACTTGCTCAGAACGAAAGTTGTGGTGCCTAAATATTCACAATACATCGGCGCAGTCGGATCTGCGCTACTCGCCAGCGGGTTTGTAGAATGAGGCCCCCGATGAAGCAAAACTCAGCGGGGCGTCGCGCGAACCACCTACAAAGAGATTGCATACGACATGATCGATTCTGAAAAAGTGGCAGTAGAGTCTCCCGATAAGCAGGGGGCGCGCTTGATTGAAGAATTGACGTCTGACATCTTGTCTGACCTGGACGTCGCCCAATCGCTGAACAACATCAGAATCTTCATCGATCCCGACGAACCTGTGTTCATCTTATATGGTAAGCTTGCGATCTCACTTCCCGATATAAAGATCTCCGACGTCGCTACGATGACGCATACCGACGATGGATTGAAGCTGGATATCAAGAACGAACGGTACGTCAACGATCTGCTCGATAAGCTCGTTGCGCGATACGGCAAGGCCAACATTTTGCAGCTCGATCGGTACACCGTCCTTGTCGCGACCGACGACGATATTCCTGACGAAACCATCTATGAACCCACGACGGAGCTGAAGCGCAAAGTCATCGATTCAATACGGCGCGTCGCGCCCGAAGGCTACAGAATCATAAAGCACGACATTACGGATGACTACATCCTGTTCATCGCGTCAGAGGAGCCGATCAAACAGGAATGGATAGACCGAGGGCGCACGTTGCTTAAAGAGGCGGGATTGTAGGATGTTAGAGCCTCTCATGTACACTGGTGGCGTGTACCGACACGACGAGTTGATGGAGCTTGTTGAGGATCTCGGCGGCCACCTTCTGCAAAAGAACGTCATGCAGCTCGAAGTCGTGCTCTTGATACTCGTTCCAGCGGACGATATAAGCGCGGTAGAGCAAAAAGCGGCAGAGCTCTTAGGAACGATCACTAGAGCACCTCTCATCGGCACCGAAATCGCCGTTGTCGCACCAAGTCTCGCCTATCACCACATGCCCCATCCGACGTGCGATATCGCAGAGTATCTTCGAAGGAACGGCGCAAAGACGAATATCATTGGCCTGGCTCGAGGAGTGGGACGGCGCGCGGCACAGCTGACAAAGAGCGAGCGCGGGCTGATAAATGAGCACGATTTGGCGTTGTTTATTCTTGGAGATTTCCTGAGTTGCATAACAGACGTCAAATATCAGCTCTATGAGGATCTCGACGTCCCGATAATAGTAACTGGAGGCCCGGAATGCGAGGCAGTTCCCTACGCGTATGCATACATTGGGGGAATAGGACGACGCGCTAAAGGGTTTCACCGAGAATCTGAGTTCGCAATCCTGGATAGCATCGTCGGAATGATCAGCAAGGCTCTGGATGAGAGACGCGAAGAGCTTGAGAAGGACCCACTATCGGTGAGCCCATTCCGCCTCATGGACGAGATCACACAACAAATTCCAGAAGTTGGCGAAAGCCTCTCCCCCACACCAATTACGATGCATTTAGACGGTATGCGAATTAAGCTTCCTTACGACGAGTACTATGAAAAAATACGGAATGTGAAATTCATTGAAGGCCCGACCCTCTCAGACGTAGCGGAAGTTAGACCTTCGTTTATGCGTGAATACCTTGTCTTAAAGATCAAAACGAAATCGGTCGCGGGATTTGCTCTCTAGTTGAAGGCCGTCGGGTTGCACGCACCCGGCGCAAGCATACCGACTGCTGCTCGGCGATTTCTAGGCTGTCACGTCCCTATCGCATTGATCGTCCGAATTAGTTCCTTGAAGCTTGCTACCTCACGTCTCAACACTTCTTCACGCCTCAGGCCGATGCTCATCTCGCCATCAACTGTGAGTTCTTCGGGCCCTCGTCGCACAATTCGGTACACTCCATCAGCGCGCAGCGCCGCCGTAGCGGCCTTGTCGTGCACCATTGCTCGACCAGGGATGATGACCGTCTCATTCATATCCGCCAAATCCAGCTTCTGAATGTCGTCGAGCGTGATGAGACAGGCGATCTCTTTTTCGGTGTTCACAACGTTGACGTTTGGCGCTATCCGCTGAAATATGGAACGAAGATACGGCCCGGCTACAGCTCCGGTGATTACAGTGGCGCGCTTCTCAGTTCTAGGAAGATGCGCTTCGGGATTGCTTGCCACGTAGAAAGGTGACCCGATTTCAGGGTCCCACAGCGGGGTACCGGTCACTCGCAGCTTGTAGCGGTCGTTGATACTGCTAACTAGTTCCTTGAAGCTCTCCATTGGCTGAGATTCAATGTCGCGCATTATGGGCGCATTCCCAAGAATTAACCCTTCCTTCGAATGATTCGCGAACCGCATCAAGATCAAACCCCGTGCACCCATGCCCTCAAGATCGTCACACGTTTTTCTGAGAACGTCGCCGTCGTTGACCCCGGGTACGATTACCGCGGCGGCGTAAACGTCAGAGGACGCGCAAAAGGTCGAGAGGCATTGAAGTGAAGCCTCAGGGGTGGGGTCTGCCATGTAGCGTTTGCGCAAGCCAGGGTCGGTAGCAAAAACGGTAAATGACACTTCGCGCACGTTATTTTTGATTAGCTTTTCGGCAGCTTCCGGGCTGTCGAAGCCTTTCCCACTTGTGTACCCGAGATGGATCGGGACTTGGAGGCTGGCGAGCAACTCAGTCAGCTCGAGTAAATCGGGATAACAGCTGACGTCCCCCCCACCACTTATCGTGACCTTTTCAGGGTCTTTTGAACTCATCTTGAGAGTAGCGTGGACATCTTGCGCAACGCGTAAAAGTGGCTTAAACCCCGCGTACTTCTCTGCAATCGCTCTTCCGCAGTAGTCACAGCCCTCACTGAGGGGTGAACAGAAGCGGCACCCAAATGGCTTAAAATCTTTTACCTTCTTAAAGTAGCAGTAGCTGCAAAACCCGCGACAATCAACCCCGGGCTTCCCTCCCACGTCTGCGAGCAGCTCCATACGATCACCTATTAGCGCAGCAATTCCATTAACCAGTATTATAATTTAAAAAATATAAAAGTTTGCAAAAAAGAAAAAAAGAGGGGGTTAGAACGGATTTGGAAGCCCAATTTCCGCTCTTTCCGCCCTGGTCTTCTCAGAGCGATTCCACTTGTTCTGCGCCTGCTTTGTCAGCATTTCCATGCCGGTCTTGCCGGGATCTATTGGCTTGGTCTCAAACAGGCCCATATCGACCGCGCTTTGGAACAGATCCTTTCCGACTTTGGTCCGCGGCATGACGGTCGACCACCCGTCAGGTGAGCCGATCGATCCTGTCGAGATGTCCGCAGTTCGCGCGGTCAGGTCGGGACATATATAGCAGCCCGGCTGAACGTAACTGTGGGTAAGTTTCACTGGAACTTCAACCCGCTCGCCCAGGGTTGACGTGACGATCATCTTGCCCTTTGAAACATCCATCTTTTCGACGTGTTCGATATTCACCTTGTGAAGCTCTTCGACGATCGCTTTAATTCCGGTGTAGCTGAAGTTCTCGGTGCAGAATATGCCGAGAAGCAGCGCCATTTTGTTAGGCAGATGACGCGCCCCAAACGGATAGAGCTGCATCTTTCGGACCGCATAGGTCAGGCAATGCATTCCGACCATCCCGATCTTATCGAGGCCTTGCTCACGTGCCGCAATCTTCAGCGCGTTGTTGAGTGGACACAGCACGTATTTTGTGCCGGCCGCCGCGACAATCTCCTCAGGCGTCGTGGCGACGTATGGCTCCGGATTCCAAGGTTCGTCGGTCGGCATAGCGACGATAGCTCCTTCAATCACGCCTGTTTCAAGCGCGTGGATCAAAAGGGCGCTGACTATGCCGCCGTCTTGTGAGTACTTCTGAAGAGTCTTGTCCGTCGTCTTAACCGTCATAATGTCGAGGTACTTACCTAGAACCATTTACTCCACCCCCATGACGCGCTTCTCTATCATTTCAAAGGTCGGCTCGAAGCTCCTCGGACATTGCGCATAGCACGCTCCGCATTTTATACAGAGCTCCTGGTTGACGTGCGGGCGCCCGTAGTCCATGTCAATCGCCCGCGTTGGGCATGCCATGGCACAGGTGCCACACCCGATGCACAGTCCGTTTCCGATGATTTTTGTCAGTAGGTCACAGCCGCACGCAAATCCCGCAAGTTCGGCGAGGGGCTTCAGGTACTCTAGGTCCGCACCTACCGCCGCGAGTATCGTGTTAGCGATTACCTCTGGACCAGTAGGACATCCAGGAAGTGCGAAATCGACTTTAACGAGATTCCCGACGGGAACGAACGATTCCTGCGATGGCGTCGCCGCTTGTCCACCTACACTGTATCGAGTCACGCAGCCTGAGCTGGCACAACCGCCCATGGCGACCAAAAACGTCGAATTCTGTCGGATCTTGCGTATGTCGTCAACCTGTCTCTTGTCTTGCAGACAAATAGAACCGTGAACAATGGCAATATCCATTTGATCATCGGGAATCTCTCTTACGTCTGCAAGCGTGGTCTCATAACGATAGTCTATCGCGTCGAGCAAATCAAGAAGAATGTCGTAGTTATCGGTTAACGATATAAGACATCCCGTACATCCACTCATCACGGCCGTTAGCACTTTTGGTTTTGCAGCAGCCATTTCTTTCACCTCCGCTTCTGCGGGCTTTACTGTTATCTCCGGTTGAGCGGCCTCCGTTTTCTCTTCTGCAGCCGGAGGGCTGGCCGTCTGCATCTCCGCGATGTTTTCGGCGTCAGATTTCTTCTCTTTCTTCCAAAACGGGCTCATAAATACTCCTCTACTTCTTTTTGGATTAGCTCCATAGCATTGGGGATTGATCCACTAACTTCCTCTGTAAGTCCAAATTCGATTTGCTTATAACTCTTTGGCTGACACGCAACGATTACTACCTCACATCGTTCTTCTAACTCGTCGAGTGGTGCAGACGTTTGCCAGCACTGATGATCGGCGTAACGATTCTTATCGACATCATCTGTCGAAAACTTCCTTAGTTCTCCGGGAGCACCTCCGAAATCTATCGAATCGACGAGTACGAGCTTCTGGCATCCAAGAATACTAAACAAGAAGTACCCTCTGCCGACGTCGACGATCTTAAGGCGCGGTGCGCCATTCAATGTTTGCTTCAGCACGGGAACTAAGGCAGTTCCGAAGCCATTATCGCCGTAGAGTGGATTTCCGCAGCAGGCTATAACCACCTCTGCATCGCAAATCGAGTCGCTCACTTTAGATCATCTTGTTCTGAATGATGTTTTTTTCGGGATCCAGCACGATCATATGCGTTGCACACGAGTTGCACGGATCATACGCCCTTACGATAACTTCTGCGAACTTGTAGTGGTCCCCTTCTAGCGCTTTACTGATTGTTGGGTAATTCCAAGTCGTCGGAACGAGGCAATTGTAGTACCGAATTCTGCCATCCTTAACCCGTGCCATGTGAACGTTCGCTCCACGAGCTGCTTCGTTGATTCCGATTCCAAGCTCGTTGTCGCCGCGACTGGCACACGGTTCCTTTGTTACGCCGCTTGTATTGAGCTCGTCCAGGATGTTCTCAGCTCGATGAACAAGCGTACCTAGTTCGCGAATTCGAGCCTTTTGGATGCCCATTGCACCCTTCTCAGTGAATCCCTTGAACGTCGCCGCTCGTGCGCGAGGTCCGACTTCAACCGGTTCGCCGCCTACGAGGCATATCGTATTGTTTGCCTCCTGCCCAACTTCCAGAGAGCTGTACCAGTTGTTCGGCTGTTCTTCGTTAAACGTGCCCCAAGGGAAGGCCGTTCTGTCGCCGTACGTCAAGTCCGAAGCAAACACGTCGTAGTCGTGCATCCCCATATCTGATGCATAGTCAGAGTCCTTAAATAGGCCCATCATGAAGTCGGCGTGTTCGTTTGCAAGTTCTTCGTAGGTTCGCAGACTGCTCTGCAATTTAGCTTGTGCGAGATCGCTGATGTTGTGTTGCATCCCGCCGATTACGATATCAGGAGCGTGTAAGCCCTCACCGCCGACAACGTCGATGATGTTCTGGGCGACTTTTCTCATTCCCTGACACCGCTTCATTGCTTCTGCGTAGACGTTCTTATCAAAGCCGACGCCGATCCCAAAGTCCGGGAAAATCAAAATGCCATGAAGCGGATGGCTGTGCATTTTGTTAGCAATCGCAGCGAGTTCTCGCAGTAACATGCCGTCCTTCGGGGGCTCAACGCCAATTGAGTCCTCGACGGCCTCTACCGAAGCGCACGAGTGAGTGATTGGGCAGATGCCACATATCCGTGACGTTGCCAGTGGCGCAAACTCCATCGGCTTGCCGATAAGAAACTTCTCAAAGTTCCTGACCGGCGTTATGCTGAAGTAGTTTCCTTTTTCCACTATCCCGTCATCGTTTGTCTCTAGAACTAACTTGGAGTGCCCTTCGACACGAGTAACCGGTGCCATTTCAACTACATTGGCCAAACTAGTAACCTCCTTTTGGTGCTTTACCAGATAGTCAAAGTTTAATGCCGCTCATACTATAAAACATTAAAACGCGACGCTGGCGATCGAAAAAGACGACATCGGCAACGGAGTGAGATCTTTCGCTGTGCACTCGAGACGGCAAGTTTACTAACAAAAATAGTATAAAAATCTTAGAGACCGTTTTAGGGCCGTTTATGCAGCGTTTGTGGCACCCAACTACCGCTATCCTCTATATAACTATTGCTAATTCGTGGATGTATGAACAGTTATATAGTACATGACTCTTTTATTGCATTTTTGGTGATCTAATGACTTTTAAAAGCCCTTTAGAGACAATTAAAGCCGTGCAAGTCACAGGCACGGCCAAGACCTTGCTCCCGTGGGACAAGCTCTTGCTTATGGGGTTCCTCGCGGGCGCTTACATCGCGTTTGGGGGGCTGCTGGCGTTAATCGTTACAGCAGGCATGACAAAAGCGGGATATCCCGTTGGATTATATCGGCTCGTTTTCGGTGCGACGTTTACCGTCGGCTTAATGTTAGTGGTTATCGCAGGCTCAGAACTGTTCACGGGCAACTGCATGTTCCCGACCGTCGCAGTGCTTCACCGCAAAGCCTCCATCGTGGGGCTGCTGAAGAACTGGACAGGCTCATACATCGGCAACTTCATCGGCGCGTTATTCGTCGCTGGGGCGCTGTCGTACCTGACTAGCCTGATCATTGCGCCGAGCGGAACCGCAGCAGCGTCAGCCGCTTTCCTTAACGCCCAGGTAGTGTATAATGCGAAATTGGCTTTGCCGTTTTGGGACGCCTTCTACAGGGGCATAGGCTGCAACTGGCTCGTCTGTCTCGCCGTGTATCTGGCCGTCGCCTCGGACGACACAATCGGCAAAATATTTGGAATATTTTTCCCGATAATGGCCTTCGTCGCGATCGGTTTTGAGCACAGCGTAGCCAACATGTTCTTCATTCCCGCATACATATTCGCCAACCACATGGCGGGAGATCCTGGCGTATGGGGACAGTTCTTAGCTGTAAACATGCTCCCTGTGACTATAGGAAATATCGTAGGCGGAGCAATATTCGTGGGAACGATCTACTGGTGGACGCTCCTTCGTGGAAGTGAAAAAGAGGAGATCATCGCCGACAGAGCTGAAATCGATTCGTAAGCAGCACAATTGGCCGGCTATTTTCGCCGGTTTTTGCTACATGACGGGCTTCTGCCCGTCCCCTTTTTTTTGATTTCGAATCGCGTCACTAATCGTGAATTTACCCCGATCGCTTGTCATAAAAACGGCTTGCTGGAAACAACTGTCGCGTAGAAAAAATGTTAAAGGCCGCTTTTGAGGCCAAGTCCGCAAACAATGCGATATCAGGGCACCCTGTGCAGCATATCTTTTTCAGGGACGATATCAATGCGCTTAAATAAAGTAATAAGCGCTTGGATTATTGTTAATGAAAAACCTCTGGAGTGCAACAAACCATGAACGTGGAAGATGCAAAAAAGATTATTTCTAACGCAATCGACAGCGAGATAGAGGCCTACATTTTCTATAACAGCGTCTCTGAAAGAGCAAAGGACCCCGCGTTAAAAAAACTTTTTGGCGAACTTGCAGGTGAAGAGAAGAAACATCGGAAGTTCCTCGAGGCATTCCTTACGAGGGACACAGCCGACCTCCGTTTCGAGGGAACGAAAGACTACAAGGTCGGCGATGCCCTGCCAAGTCCGAAACTGACTGATGACTTAACACCGCTCGAAGGTCTCGTCATCGCGATCAAGAAAGAACTTGAGGCAATGCAAATGTACACCCAGCTTGCCAACCTTTCCACCGAAACCGAACAGGAGCTCCTCTTCTCCCAACTGGCAAATATGGAGAGGACCCACAAGGCCCGGCTCGAGGATCTTTACACGGAAATGTCCTTCCCCGAAGTCTGGTAGCAGAAAGAATTCTCTGACCGGCCCCATGTCCGGTCTTTTTTTATCCTTTTACTTAGCCTAGCAAGACCTGTGCTACACTAGTCAAGTGCGTGGCGTAACCAACTTGTCGTCGCTTTGTTCCCTAAGCGCCATATATTCTTCCGCGTCGGCTCGCTGTTACGGCTTTTTCGGGATAGAAGAAAGCTTCAACTTATTCTACTGACGAACAGAGTCAGCAGAGCTGACTGGCGACTCTGAAAGTATCCGCTGCCTGAGCACGTTTGTGATGGGTATATGCAGTAGTGGGGAAGGGCAAATTTCAAAGAGTAATTCGATCTCTCTGCCCACTGTTTCTCGTTTGACTGGGATTGTGCTCGCGTTCGTTGTCCGTCAGTATGCGAATTTATTGCCACTCGTCGCCTTCCGATTGCGCGAGCTCTTTATTGGCGTCGAGGCAAAGACGGTAAAGTGGATCATTTAAGGGCACCCCGTCAAGATAAGGCCCCGCTATGCTCGTTGCTAAATCACGCCACTTGGGTGGCACGTCGCACCGCAAGATTTCTTCAACGTGTGGCGTATCGTAGGCTTCGATTGCGAGAATAAGCTCGTAAATGTAAGCCTTTAACTCTTTATCCGATGCGGGGCACTTGTCGGCGTGTCGGACTATGTTGTTCTCCAAATTATCAACTTGATTGAGCATTGGGGGCTTCATACAAAGCCTCTTGCGATCTGAATGGGTTGTAGCCGCGTCTGAAAAAGCTTCTAAGTGCCTAAAATCGGCATATTCGCCTCGAAAACGAATGAGCCTTGGGGGTTTCTGGTTATCAACGCGGCCATAACTCGACTTCAACCACTGACGTTAGAAATTGGACGCGGAGCCGTAACGAATCAACGGACTCCGCTCAGCGAAACTCCGGAAGCGAAGCCGCTTAACCACTTCGTCTGCTTATGAGTATCAGGGCTATGCTCAAAAGCCCCACAACCGCCAACACAGCTTCGAATCCTGGTACAGGTGGTGCTGTAGTATTATTGGCTGCTTGTAGGAAGCTTGAGGGTGCCGCGGTCGTCGCGTTGGTACTTGCTACGGCAGTTGTGGTGTTTACGGCCGCTGTGGTCGTCGTCGCATTTGTCGTAGCATTTGTAGTTTGTTGTGCCATTGATGGTAGACTAAAAACAAGTATCAATAAAAGTGCCAAAATGCTGCTCAAAACAATTTTCTTCATTTTAATTGACCATCTCCTATATACTTAGATTGCAACGCGCTTGTAGTGCGACAAAACGCAGCTCTCCTTGTAAATCCAAGAAGAGACATCTACAAGTAAAAGAACAACTCCTTAAAACGTGTTTCGATTTCTTTGCTCGGAAGTCGCTGTTATCATTGCACCTGTTGGACCAAGATTCGATCCTAAACACGTATGGACGTCAGTGGGAGCTCGTGCGAAGCCCGACTGCTTCCCGTCAAAAAAGACGCGCAAGGCAAAAAAAAGCTCCTGTGAAAGAGCTGCCTAAAGAGCAAGAAGGCGCCATTTCACATGCTCTTCCTCGATAATTCTCCCCGTCTTGAGGGAAGTAGACTTAAGCACGCGCCCGTACCTTTCTATGAGAAAAATAGGAGGGTGGTTCATGTATCTAGGAAAAGACGTAGCGACAGCAGACAACTTGGAGCTTGGTAAGGTAAGCGACGTTGCTATATCAAACGAGGGAGACATCTATTATCTTGTCGAAAAGGGCGAGAATCTCGACACGAGATACTACTTCACCCAACAAGATGTTCAAACGTCTGACGGACGAGTGGTAACGCACAGCGCAAGAGAGTTTACGAACGATATAGCAAAACGATCCCACTTCCTGTGCGCGCTTTACGGCGTGGAGGTCCGCGATACTGCTAATTCTCGTCTTGGTGTAATCGACAATTTTGTAGCGAGTCCTGAGGGAGCACTCGTAGTGATTGAAGATCCTCATGGTAGTGCCTTACTTGGCCGTTACCGCGATCTCGACCTTACCCGACTGAGTAAGTTTATCGTGCTAAAGCAGCTGCCGGCTCAAGATTCCTTCGATCAGTACCTCAAGAACGTCGACAAAAACAAACTACTTACCAAGGGGATCGCTTGTGATTTGAGCAAAGTTGCGACCCATGAGGGTCTGCTCACACGAATTCGAAAAAAGCTAGAGCAGTCAGAAGAGGACCGAATCATAGCCGATCGAGCCTTAATAGACTCGTGAACACGGTCCTGCACTGAGCATTACTGACGTTATGCTAAGCCTGATAGTGGCAGACAATTGAACATGCGGCAGTGACTAGAGTAGCGCAGTCCCATTACTCTTGCAGGCGCACTCAAGCGTCCATGAGTCCGAATCTAAGACGGCGGATGCTGGTTGTCGGTGCAGATATGGCCTCAAACGCATGGTAGGCGGAACGTTCGATAGATTACTGTCGGATAGCGCAATCAGGGTTCAAATTAGAAAGATTTAAAGAGTTTAAGTTAAACTAAGTTTGGTGATTTGTATGGCTACACGTGAAGAAATGATAAATCAGGTTGTTGAAGACTACAAGCACGATCCGCTCTATCACGACGTCGAGGAATTCAGGATGAGGCTGGAATTCTACCACGATGTCAAGGAGATCAAAGACCTTTTACAAAAGATCGTTGAGAAGATGGGTTAGACAGCTGATATCACATCGATCTTATTTTAATTAACGGTCTGAAATCGTCGCTTAGCGCGCGAGAAGCTGATATGCCTGAGCGAACTCTTTATTCACTTCAACGACTTCAGCAGCAAGCTCGCGCTGTGACTCAGGGACAGCACCAAGCGTAGCAACATTCGTACGGGAGTCAACAACTTGCGCGTTTGAGACGAACTTACCATCCGGCAGGTCAACGCCCGTTACAAGTGCTCTTGTCGACACGAAGCAGTCGCACCCGATATTTGCTTTGAAAATAGTCACACCGAATCCAATGAAGCTTTGGTCTCCGATCGTGCATGGCCCGTGAACGACGGCTGCGTGGGCAACGCACACTTCTTGGCCTATTTTAATGGCTTTTCCCTTAAAGGCGTGCATCACGACGTTATCTTGGACGTTGGAACCGCTGCCGATTACTATTGGTCCTCCTTCATCGCCACGTATCGAGACATTCGGTCCGACGAACACGTTTGAGCGGATTTCGACGTCACCGATTACAACCGCCGATGGATGAACATACGAAGAGCTATCTATTTGCGGTGTTTTTGGATCCATCCAGCTTGTCTTAGGGTTCTTTTGAATCATCGTTCTTACCTTGTCTGAGTATCTAAACTAACATCTTATACCGGATACTCAGAAATGCTCGTTCAGCGTGTCACAAATCTGTAGCATCTGGCAAATTCCTTATTGCTCAACGACTTCAGCAGCAAGCTCACGCTGTGAATCGGGAACTGCGCCACGCATAGCAGCTAGCTCAAGCGTGTTAATGAATTGCATTTCTGCACAACTTGTCATCGGGCACTCCTTTTAAGGTGCATCACAACGCCTTCTTGCGCATTAGAGTTGTCGCCGCCTATGATCGCCCCGCCATCGCTCCCGCATTGAGGTATTTGGCCAAATAAATAGGCTTGCGTGGATTTCAAAGTTACTTAGGCTGATCGACGAAGAAGCAGTCTCGTCGATACGTGGTTTTTCGATCCATCCAGGTTGTTGCGGCTTTGTATTTGATCATCGTTTACCACAGCGTGTGACTTGATAAACGCTTTTTTATTTTAAGCTTATAAGTAAAGAGTGCATGCCACGAGCGTCTTTCAGCCGACAACAAGAATCTTGCCGTTTTCAAGCTCAGCGGGCGATTCTCTTTCTTAACGCTGAGGCATCAAGGCTGATTCGTGACCGTGCACAATCTTCCACGTGTGTCCTCTTTTGCGGAGCACTAGGGTTACAAACTTGATTCCGAGAACGTTCTCAGAGGCACCTTGTGGTTGCGGTTCAAGACGAACTTCGTAAAAAGCATAGGCGAGGTTGGCATAGTGTTCAATGCCTTGCTCCATCAACGTATACGCTGTGTAGTTGTATTTGGATGCGGCAGATCTAAGAGCCTCTCGGATCTCATCATGTCCTTTGTAGACGGCTCCGTCCTCTGCTGAAATATACGTTAGGCTTTTGCTCGATTCGTCCCACATTGACGCTCCCGCGTCAACATCTCCTGCTGCTAGTGCTCCCCTGTACGATTGTAGAGTCGCTTTAACCCTTTCAAACTCGTCTTGTTCCTGTCCGTGCTTGATGACAGGTGTGACTTCCGTCAAGGAGGGTTTTCGCTGCGCTTCTTGCATTTGAATGAGTTCTAACGTGGTCTGCTTCATGCTTAGCAACTTTTCGTTGAGCGGGTCGATCTTCAACGCTTTGTCAACAGCATTGTGTGCTGCCCAGTAGTTGCCGTTCTGCACCTCTCGCTGGAAATCGTCAACATACCTGTAGATGCGTCTGGAAGGATGGTCACTTCTAAAGAGCTTCATAATTAGCAGAGAGTCTCATGCCTCCGGTGCCCAATCCTCGGCTGCATAATTATACTTTAGCATCGCGTGGCCCTGCACACATTAACGAATAGTCTGTGCCAGTGTTTTCAGTGAACCTCGCCCGTGAGAGCATCGAGTAACTGTGCATTTGTGATGCGAGATATCCGGTAGAATCAGGACGAATACGTAATCCGTTGCGATTTCCTCGAGTGAAAGGACTTTCGAGAGATAGATTAAGCGTGAGCAAGTCTTGAGCTTAGCTCAAAGACTTGTTAGCCCGACATTTGCTTTATTGTTGCCTTCAAGAACGCTGCAGCCAAGGAGAGCCGACTAACTTCGCTATTTATAGGAAATAAGCACTGTTTCCCTTAAGTGTAAGCTAATTTTAGAACTTGAGATCAGCGCTGGAACTGGAGACGGAAAGCGGACCTTTCAGCGGCTGCGGGAGGGTCGCCGTTGAAAAAGCAGCGGCTCTTTCCCTGACTGAAGTGGGCGGGCCCGCGACATGAGTCCGACAAATGGTTGTTGTCGGATACGACTACGATTCATATGTCTGGTCGTGGCCGTTTGTGACCAAATCGCATTGACACACACTACACCTGAAACCTGGGTACTTTCGAAACTGCGAAAATAATGCCTATGGGGGTCATTGGTCGAAATTAGCTAAGCGGCTGCTCGATTGCGGAACCGGTTTTGTGAATAAACTTCTGAGCCAGGCCGATGATCGCCTAGGCACTAACTGGCTGCGGTTTTCTGGGTAGCGCGAAGAATATGAAAAAAACGAAGAAGATATAGAGCAGCTGCTGATTCAGGAGAACTCCCAGGAACCCAAGAACACCGATTAAGCCCCAGTACCAGTTTATTCTTATTTTCATAGTGCTTACCGCGGCCTCGTAAAGGCGGGCGCGCGCACAAAAGTCTTTATGAACACGTTTCGTTTTGCGTTTTTCGTAGACTTAATTTCTTCGATTTTACCTCGTCTTCATCGCAGCCCGTCTTTCCCCAAGTTTATCACCACAAACTCTACGCCATTCTGGCGCAAAAAATCCGTGACAATTTTGATAACTTTGCCCAAAGTGCAGTTTCCGCTGTTAAGCGCGCCGCTTTGTTCAAGCAAGAAGCCTATATCGTCGTCGCTTGCGTTATTAAGACGCAGAATACGCGAACCCTCAACCTCGCACGAGCCAGTGTAGAGTCCATCTCCGTCGCCATCAGTGATACCAACGATCGGAATGCCAGCCCGCGACAAGATGTCGCCGCAGATTGTTGTAGTATCGTCTCCGACAGTAATAGCGCAGATCGTTGTTTCATTGACAGATTCCAATGTTTCGTCCGCGCGGTGGTTGACAAATATCACTGAACCGCGTTGTAACGGGCGCGCAGGCACCATCGAACGTTGAACGCACGCTTCGTTACTCGCTCTGAGGTGTCCGGTCTTAACATAGGCGGTGCTCAAGTCAATATTCCCAATCTTCTCCAGCCCGTGGGCTTTCGTAGCAACGCCTGCAATGTCGACAATTCTGCCTCGTTGCACGATGACCGCAACGTCCTCATCAACCACTGTCCCGACGACCATTCCCTGCACCAACAACGGTTCCCCTAGCCTAGCGCCATAGATATGTCGCGTAACAACTTCATCGGTCTGCTCCACGGACAACTCTCTTTTGTGCTTTTTGACGAGCTTAAGCGATAGACGATCCGACAAATGCCTAGCGACGTACTGAACGTCGCGGGACGTGTCCCCGTCAGCGCCCCGCCAAAGGATAACACTGCCGTCGATTAAGCCTGGTCGCTCTACGTGGATAACAGAGCGTCGCACGCGCGACGATACTATCTGGCCGAAGACGCGTCCTGTTTCAGAAGTTTTGCCGCAGTTGGCAAGAACAAGTACCTCTTTGTCTGAAACGTGGTTGAGTGCATCGCTTGTGTGTATATTTTTAGAGGTATCAACGAACGTCAGATGCTTATCTAAGGCTGCGACGCGGGCCATTGTACCTCCAGCGAGCACACGCAATGGCCCAAGGGCGCGCAAAGCGTCTACGATATCAGCGATTTTTCCAGAGTCTATGAGTTCAGGCCCGTGAATTACGAGTCTGATGCCAATAGCAGGGTGATTTAGGGCCCGTCCAGGCGGCACGGTCTCTTGCATAACCATAAACGGTCGTCCTCTGTGTGTGAAATTACGTTAATGTGGCCGTAATACGACCAATCGAAGACCCAGTGTGGTCAGACTTGCATACCAAATTCGAAGCGTCAGCAGTTATTCAACCGTGACGCTCTTGGCGAGATTGCGCGGCTGATCGATCTCGGCGCCTAGGTACTTAGCTGCATAGTACGCGAGTAACTGGAGCGCGACCGCAGCGAGCATCGGCGAGAACAATTCATCGACATCCGGTATCTTGATCACAGAGTCCACATATTTGACGATCTCGTCGTCAGATGCGTTCGCGATCGCAATGACGTAGGCGCTTCGCGCCTTTACCTCTTTGATATTGCCGAGCGTTTTGTAATATGTCTTACCTTTCGGCACGATGGCGATGACGGGGGTATCCGCGGTGATAAGAGCAAGTGGGCCGTGTTTTAGCTCTCCTGCCGGAAATCCCTCAGCCTTGATGTAGGAGATCTCTTTCATTTTAAGTGCGCCTTCGAGCGCGATGGGATAGCTAAGCCCACGTCCGATGAAATAGCAGCAATCCGCTTCGCAAATTCGAGAGGAAGTTTTCTCGATGTTGCTAATATTGTCAAGAAGTGACTCGATCAGGCCCGGCACCGACTTCATTGAGGTTATGATATTGCGTGACGTCTCAACGTCGATGAGCTTCTTCAATCGCGCCACGTAGACGCCGAACATGTAAAGCGTAAGTATCTGCGCCGTGAAGGTTTTTGTGGCCGCGACGCCAATTTCTATTCCCGATTTCGTTAGCAGAATTTCATCGGCTTTTCGCGTGATCGTGCTTCCGACCACGTTTGTTATCGCGAGCGTGAGGTAGCCTTGCGACTTTGCCTCGTTCATCGCGGCGAGCGTGTCTGCGGTCTCACCTGACTGACTGATGCAGATTGCGAGGGATCTTGTGCCCGACAAGAAGTTATTGTAGCGAAACTCGGAGCTGTACTCTACCTTGACCGGGATTCGCAGCAAATCCTCAAGCGCATACTTTCCGAGGACCCCGGCGTGGTACGAAGTCCCACATGCAATGATCGTAATGCTTTCAATATTCTTAATCTCATCTTCGAGCGAGCGAAGTTCCTTAAAATCGATGCTACCCTCGAGCTCGCACAAGCGATCTTCCATGGTCTCCCGCAACGCCTTCGGTTGCTCGTGGATCTCCTTGAGCATAAAGTGCTCGTAACCACCTCGCTCCGCGTCTTGGATGCTTCCTTCGGCGAGTGTCACGGTCTTCTCAACACTCAAACCTTGTAACGTTGATACGGTCACGTTGTCTCTGGTAAGACGGACGATTTCGCCATCGTTAATGTATATGACCTTATTCGTGTATTTCCTGATTGCTGGAATATCACTCGCGAGGAAGTTCTCTCCATCTCCCAATCCCACGATGAGTGGGCTATCCTTTCTCGCGGCAATGATGACGTCCGGTTCGTTGTCTGATATGACCGCAAGGGCATATGAGCCTTCGACGCGCAGCAGCGCCTCCCGCACGGCGCGTTCAAGGTCGCCATTGTAGCAGTCTTCACAGAGGTGTGCTAACACTTCAGTATCCGTGTCAGAACTGAAAATGTGGCCTTTGCTCGTAAGTTCATCTTTCAGAGCTTGAAAGTTCTCGATGATGCCGTTGTGAACCACGGCGAAACTGCCACTGCAGTCGGCGTGTGGGTGTGCGTTGGTGGAAGATGGAATCCCGTGTGTGGCCCAGCGGGTGTGACCAATTCCAACACAGGCATTGTTGGTCAAATTTAAAATATTTTCAAGATCAGAGATCTTTCCTTCTGTTTTCGTTATATCAATTTCCGCGCCATTCAGCGTGGCAATGCCTGCTGAGTCATAGCCTCGGTACTCGAGCCGTTTTAGTGACTCAACTATGATTGGCGTAACGCTTCGGTTGCCGATACATCCCACTATGCCGCACATTCAACCGTCTCGTTGAAATTGTTTCGAAGGCCCCAAACATTGGCAGTCTTGATGATCTATAAAAGTTCCGATTTTTTCTTGCGACTAGTTTATTCTGGGTTAGCAGCTCATATAGCTGTTGCTGGCGAACAGCGTTGAGCATTTATCTATTATTTGTTTAATATTTGTCTGTGTCCCGATCTGCATAGCTTTTTATCGGAAAATGACTTACCCACCACAACGTGAAGGTCTTGCTAGTAGGTTCAGGCGGTCGTGAACACGCCATGGCGATGGCCATTGCCCGCAGCGTCGAAGAGCCGACGCTCTACGCCGCAATGAAGCACAAAAACCCAGGCATCGCCCAATTATGCGAAGATTACCTCCTCGTCAACGAAACTGACCTAGAGAAGGTGGCAGATTACGCCCGCTGCGCCGATCTGGTAGTGATCGGGCCTGAGGCGCCCCTGGCAGAGGGGCTCGTGGACGCGCTCGACCATCGCGGTGTGCGCGCTTTTGGACCTACGCGAAAGGCAGCTGCAATCGAATCAGATAAGGGGTGGGCCCGCTCTTTCATGTCCGAAAAAGGCATTAGAGGATGCCCCAAGTACGCACTGTTCGACGATTTAAGTGACGCAGATCGCTTCATCAAAGACAACATCGATGAAGAAGGGTTGGTGATCAAGCCAGTTGGTTTGACTGGCGGAAAGGGTGTTGTAGTCATCAATAGCTATTCTGAGGGCAAAGACTACCTAAAAACGCTTCGAGGGCCTGTAGTCATTGAAGAGTGCCTTTCTGGCGAAGAATTCACCGTGCAAGCATTCGTTGACGGGAGCGTGTTAGCACCCGCACCAGCGGTTCAAGATCACAAGCGTGCTTTTGAAGGCGACCTCGGACCCAACACGGGAGGTATGGGTTCGTACACAGACAAGTCCTATATCTTACCTTTCATGAATAAAGACGACTATCGCGCTGCTGTAACCATAATGCAAGATACGATAAACGCTCTGAAAAGTGAGGGTATTACGTTCAAGGGTATCTTGTACGGCCAATTCATGCTTACGCGAACAGGACCCATGGTCGTAGAGTTCAACTGTCGATTCGGGGATCCAGAGGCTATGAACATTCTTCCACTCCTCAAATCCGACTTCATTGAGCTCGCAGAATCGGCCGTTGATGGCACGCTGAAGCAGGCCGATTACGAACTTCGTGCCACGGTCTGTAAATATGTTGTGCCGGCCGGCTACCCAACGAACCCCAAGCCAACTGAGATCACCATCGATACGGACCACATCGATGCCGCGCTGTTTTATGCAAGCGTCAACGACCGCGACGGCGCGATCACCACCACCACATCTCGAGCTGTGGCAGTCCTCGGGGTGGCAGAGACAATAGAAAATGCTGAGCACCAAGCAGAGCGGGCACTTCAGTTTATAAAGGGTGACGTATTTGCGCGGCATGACATCGGGAAAAAAAAGCTGATAGAGAGTCGCATTGAGCACATGAAACGCATCAGGGACGCGTAGCTTAGGAGTGCGCCCCTCAAAGGATTCACAATGAAGGATCTTATTTCCATCGGCGATTTAACGAAAGGTGAAATCTTCGAGATCGTACAGCTTGCCATCCGCCTCAAAGGAGAACGATCAAAAGGGATATTCCCGAACGGTTTAGAGCACAAAACTCTAGGGATGATATTTGAGAAACCCTCAACTCGAACGCGAACGGCGTTTGAGGTTGCGGCGGTCGAGTTGGGCGGGTACCCGATCTACTTGAACTGGAATGATCTTCAGTTGGGACGAGGGGAGACTACTGCGGATACGGCGCGCGTGCTCTCGAGGTATCTGAGCTGCATCATCATGCGAGCGAACAGCCATTTAACGGTCATAGACATGGCCAAAAACGCCTCAGTCCCCGTGATTAACGCCCTTTCGGATATCGAGCACCCGTGTCAGCTACTCGCAGACCTGATGACGATTTATGAAAAGAAGGGGGCGCTCAGCGGTATGAAACTCGCGTGGATTGGAGACGGAAATAATGTCTGTAATTCAGCAATACTGTCGTGCGCGCTGATGGGTATGAGCGTTGATGTCGCATGCCCGCCCGGTTATGAACCGGACGGCGAGATTCTGCGCAGAGGTCAGCAGTTGTCCGCCGTGAGAATCCTTCGCGATCCGCTCGAAGCGGCCTCCGCTGCCGATATTTTATATACGGACGCCTGGGTTTCTATGGGAGACGAAGCAACTTCTGCACTGCGTGCGCGCGCGTTCTCTGAGTACCGCATTGACAGCAAGGTGCTCGATGTAGCAAAGAGCGACGCGATCGTTCTCCACTGTCTGCCCGCTCACCGGGGGCAGGAGATCACTGATGAAGTGATGGATGGACCACATTCAGCCGTTTTTGATCAAGCAGAAAACCGATTGCACGCCCACAAGGCCTTGCTGTTAAAGCTGCTCCTCTAGTTACCACGGCTCCTTCTTCTTACCAAGCTTGAAGCCAACAAAGTTGACGGCGAGATGCAAGAGCGGACTTAAGATTAGGACGACAACCATTATTGGGAGCGTAAAGTTGAGGGTGAACCAACCGCTAAAAAAAACATACGTGAGCACCCACGCGCCGATCACAAAGTCGAGCTGATCAAAAACGGGCAGCGGAGCCCCCCTTTCCATCCCTAGCCTTCTCTTGAAGAAGCTCTTGGTGAGGTCTCCGAGCATCGCCCCTAGTGCTAAAGTGACTACCACGGAAATGGGCTCAAATGAAGGCACGCCGATCTGCGTGCTGTTTTTGATCAGTTGCAGGAGCAGACCGACTGCGATTCCTGACAACGTCCCGCCGATTAATCCTCTAAACGTCTTACCCGGTCCAAAAACCCTTCTTCCGTCGACAAAGTTCCGACCGAGATCGAGTGGAGTTCGTCCCGCAAATAGGACGGCACTCGAATTAGGCACGTATGCAGGGAGCATCAGCCATAAAGCGTCAATGATGAGCGCAAGCATCGCATTGCGAAACGCGCATCATACATATTAAATCTGTCTCTGAGACGGTCGAATTGGTCCGTAATCGCGAAGAGCGCGGTGCAACTGCCGCTCTACACCCGCACACCAAAGCACAAAATAATAATAGTAACAAAATAAAAGCTTTATTAGGAAACGTTGGAGAACTGCATGTCAATTTATGAAGCGCCTGTCACATTGCCGAAGAAGACGACCTCCTTGTGCCACGAATGCTTGAAACCCATAGATGCAACCATCTACGAGAAAGATGGCCAGGTGTGGATGGCCAAGAGATGCCCTGAGCACGGCGTGTTCGATGAGTTGTACTGGTCCAGCGCAGAGATGTACCACAAGGCTGAGCGCTTTTCGTACGCTGGAAAAGGGGTACAGAACCCACAACTAACGCTCCACGACGCATGCCCACTCGAGTGCGGCCTCTGTGATGCCCATCTCACGTCCACGTGTCTCGCAAACGTGGATGTCACCAACCGGTGCAACTTGCGCTGCGAATGGTGTTTTGCTAATGCCCACGCACAGGGGTACGTCTATGAACCTACGTTCGAGCAACTCACAGATATGCTTACAACGTTGCGCGAAGAACGACCCGTTCCGACACTTGCCGTGCAGTTTTCGGGCGGCGAACCAACGCTGAGGGACGATCTCCCGGAGATCATAAGCAAGGCAGTTGAACTGGGTTTTATTCAGACCCAAATTGCCACTAATGGCATCAGGCTTGCAAAAGATGAGACCCTCGCAGGTACGCTCAGACGTGCGGGGCTGAGTACAGTATATCTTCAATTCAACGGCGTATCCAAGCAGACCGACAGGTTCATCGAGCTAAAAAAGAAAGCCATCGAGAACTGCAGAGATGTCGGCCAAGGCGTAGTGCTGGTTCCCACAATCGGTCGCGGGCTAAATGACCACGAAGTCGGCAAAATAATCCTTTTTGCAGCTCAAAACGTGGACGTAATCAGAGGGGTCAACTTCCAACCAATGGCTTTCACCGGCGCTGCGAACGATTTAGCACCGGCCGTGCGAAACGCACAGAGGTTTACCCTACCTGACCTCGCTTTTAACATAGAACAGCAGACTGGCGGACAAATAAAGGCTGACGACTTTTATCCCGTGCCGTGTGTCGTTTCGATCTCAAAACTCATTGAGGCGTACACAGGAGCGCCGCAGATCGAGTTTAGCTGCCATCCGCACTGTGGCATCGCCACTTATTTGTTCGTCGAGGACGGGAAGCTCATCCCGATAAACAGATTCGTGGACGTTGACAAATTCTTTGAGCTTACCCAGAAGCTTGCGAACAAACTGAATAATGGCGGTGTGCTGCGCAAGCCGGCAGCGCTTATGCGAGGACTGCTAGCACTAAATTCGGTCGTCAACGAGGAGAATCAGCCGAAGTCCATTCAGTTTAAGGAAATGATTAAGACGGTATTGCTGACGCACGACTACACAGCGCTTGGAGACTTTCATAAGCAGACTCTTTTTATCGGCGGCATGCATTTTATGGACGCTTACAACTACGACGTGGAACGGGTCAAACGTTGCGCTATTCACTACGCAGTCCCTGGCGGACTAATCATCCCATTTTGCGCGTACAATAGTGGCCCCTGCTACCGAGATGCGATCGAAAAGAAGTACAGCATCCCTCTCGAGGAGTGGGAGCGTACGCATGGGAAGCTACGACTCGAACCACTCACTTGAAAACAGATAGCCCGGCACGGATTCGAACCGTGGTCGTGAGATCCAGAGTCTCACATGATTGACCGCTACACTACCGGGCTATAGCTACGATCTATACGAGCGCAAAACTGCTCATCCGAGCAGCGCACGCTGCTATCTACAGTCACGCACGACCATATATTTACTTAACGAAAGCTGCTAACACCGTGGTGTTGTGAAGGCCCTAACACACTCGATTTTCGCTTTCGCTTTCTGCATCGTCGTTAGCGAGATCGCACTCCCCCCGACTACGACAAACAAGTTGTTCTTGCTGTTGTCTGCCACAGTTGCACTGCTGCTGGCGTCACTTCCTGACATTGACGCGCGTCTGCCGCTACGACTCATCGGTCACAGAAGTGGATTTTCCCACTCGATCTTCACCGCAGCGGCGTGCGCATGTCTTTCCTACGTCCTGCTCTCGCCGTACCCGCCACTCGATCTAATCGTCATACCCGCTGTCACAGCGGCCATTACAAGCCATATCCTTCTCGATTCGCTGACGGTGTCAGGCTGTCCACTGCTCTGGCCGCTCAGCCGTCACCGTTTTTCGGCGCACCTATGCAAGTACGACAGCTCTTTGGCTAATACATCAATCATCCTGTTCTCCTGTGCCGCAGTCGCCGTCTTCTTGCTTTACGGGTAGGAGGGCTCCTTCTTCGCGAGCTAATCTGTGAAATGTGGGACTCAGGGTGGCCACAAGTAGGCTCGAACTATGGCGACTGAAGTTTTGTGGAGCAATTTTCGGCGAACAAAGCAGAACAAAATATTAAGTATTCGAAAAACCAATTTTATGTGAGGATTCAAATTGTTCCCGTCAAAGAAGGTTCAAAATCTGGTTGGTTCCAAGATCCAAGTAGAGATGAAGGGCGAAAAATGCGTGCTCGAAGGCCTATTGATGAGTTCAGATGACTATCTAAACTTGCATCTTACAAACACCACTGAAGTTGTTGATGGACAAAAGTCTCGAGTTCTGGGATCGGTCGTACTTCGCGGCAACAACATCATTCTTCTAAACCCTGTAAACGATTAGTCCGGAATTACCTGAACCTGCTTTGAGAGAACAGCCGATGCTCCTGTGGCATATTGTCTAACCCCCCCGTGGTCGCAGCTAGGTGCTAGACACCCGAGAAAGGTGCAAACCGTGAACGCAACACAAAGCGAAAAGAGCAAGCACGACCTACTCTTAACGCAAGGCAAGATAGCTCCGTGTCTAGGATGCCACGAAGTATGTAATCCAGAGTACTGTTCGCTGCTCGATGAGTGGCTAGAACTCCTCATATAACATGCGCACCAGGCTTTGACGTCTTTCGTCGAATGACGCAGGAAGCGACAGAAGTCTCTATTTTGGCGTTTTCTCGCTAGGAGCCACGAATTCATTTGCTTGAGGGCAAACCGGCCTCTATTGTAACGATCACCAACGTGAAAGCGTGATTTCTTCCGAGGTACGAACCAAACTGCGTTCAGTTTCAGTCCTCGATTAGCAGACACTTTTTTTGAAAAAACGCGACTCACAGTTGTTAAACACGAGAAACGGGCGTCAGGTGCGACTTATTACGCAACGTTGAAATACTTTGATCGCAAATCTTAATATGGGACTTATTTTTGGGAAAACGCGACCGAGAGCTGGCCAAAAAGGTGGCTAAATGCTATTATGGCTTAGATGACGGAGATTGTGAGATCGAAGTCATTGAGAGTCTTGACAGCAAGATGCCAAATGTCAGCTTCATAAACGACATAAGGAAAGAGCTGCAAGTGTGGTGGCCTCGCAACATCGGCATGAAATCTAAGGTCGCGCGCTTATCTGAGTCAGATTTTGTATACTGCATCAACGAGCTTCGCGCGAGAAACGGATCGCCCCCCATTTCCTCAGACGGGACGTTGCACAAGAAATGGATGGAATGTATGGCATCAAATGAGCCGCACGTCTATCTCGTCGCGATCCGCGGAGAGAGAACCAAGTTCGTTTTGGTGAACACGAAAGTTCACTCCCGGAGCAAAGCCTAGCTTTTTTAAATATATACTACCTCCTCTCTGCATTCGCTGAAGACGTTGATGATTGTGACGATCAGGAGATCGTGTGAGTAGTATAGAAGAGCAAATCAGCGAAATAGAAACGGAGATACGCGAGACACCATACAACAAAGCGACACAACTCCACATCGGTCGTCTAAAGGCGAAACTTGCACGGCTTAAGGAGAAGCGAGAGCCTAGAGGTTCACATAAGGGAACTGGATTTGCTCCACGAAAGTCCGGTGATGCTACCTGTGTGTTAGTTGGATATCCGTCCGCGGGAAAGTCAACCCTGCTAAATGCGCTCACAAACGCAAAATCGCCAGTTGGAGCTTACGATTTCACGACACTGAATGTCATCCCCGGCTCTATGGTGCACAAAGGAGCGCACATACAAGTCTTGGATGTACCAGGACTGATAGGCGGCGCAGCAGTCGGAAAAGGCAGAGGAAAAGAGATAATTTCAGTTGTGAGAAGCGCGGACCTAATATTGATCATGGTCGACGTTTTCAGCGAATATCAAGTCGAAGTAGTCAAAAAAGAATTGCATGACGCAGGAATCAGGATAAATCAAAGCCCTCCAAACGTAGCGATAATCAAGAAACCTCGCGGGGGGGTTACGATTAGCGGGACTCCCAATACTGCTGAAATCGACGAAGCTACGATAAAAGCGATTTTACAAGACTTCAAGATCCATAACGCGGACGTCATTCTCAAAGAAGACATCGGTGTCGATCGATTTGTCGATGCCCTAATACCGGGCAGACTTTTCGTACCTGCAATAACGCTTGTAAACAAGATAGATCAGTCTTCTGGGTCAGCAACGTTCGGGGACGTTCACATTTCCGCAGAGCACGGCATCAACATCGAAGGCCTAAAAGACCTGATATTTGAAAAACTGAGATTCATACGGGTGTACCTGAAACCCCCGGGCAAAGCGGCAGATATGGAAAACCCACTGATTTTGCGCCGCAACTCCACGGTCGAAGAGGTCTGTAACCTCATGCACGCACGTATCTCCAGACGATTTAGATACGCTCAAGTGTGGGGTGCGAGTGCGAGACACGCTGGGCAGCGCGTCGGGCTAACCCACGTGCTCTTGGATAACGATACTGTTACCCTGATAGCCTCCCGCAATTACTCGTAGGATCCGCTTTCCAAAACTCGATTCAGCTCGCGCGCTAAGATTTGAGCAGGAGTTTAGCGTCAAAAAGGTCCTAGATAGGTTTTGTCGCATTACACTAAGCTTATATCGGACAAATAAGCCATGTTGAACTAATGGAGCTCCACATCGGGGAGACGTTCAGCATCGACCCAGGGTATCTTGTAACTGAACGAAGCGCCGTTATCGGCCAAAGCGGAAGCGGCAAGAGCTATCTCGTCAGTGTGATCTGCGAAGAACTTGCCGCGAGCAATCTCGGATTCGTCGTGATCGATACTGAAGGAGAATACGCTGGGCTCTCCGGTTACAAGAACATCGATGTAATTGATGAGATTGAAGGCATTTCGACCGACGAAGAGCGGGTCCGAAAAATCATCGAAGAGTCAAAAAGAATAGTCCTCGACGTTTCCGAGACTGATCCAAAGGTCATAGATAAGTTCTTAGGAAGCGTCTATCAAGTCGCCACCGACATGTTCCGAGAGGGGCGCCACCGGCAGAACCCTTTCTTAGTTATCGTCGAAGAGGCTGACATTTACGTTCCGCAGAGAGGACGCGGACTCGATATCTTGCAGGTAATGAGCAGAAGAGGCAGAAAGCGGGGCCTTGGTATTCTTTTTGCCACGCAGAGGCCTGCTTTGGTCAACAAGAACGTTTTGAGCCAGTGCAACAACGTGTTCATCGGAAAGCTGACGTTAAGAAACGATATCGATTCGGTGCGTATATTTTTCTCCTCGATGGATGATGCACGCCAGCTGACAGCACTTGAACCGGGACAATTTTACGTCCAAGGAGCTATCGCTGATCCTTCGTTCATCAAAGTGCGGCAGCGGAACACGCGCCACGGAGGGGCGACCCCCACCATTCAACGTCAGACCGAGCCCGCATCGGACCTCAAACCGCACGGTGGCGTTCGCGCAGCACAGGATTTGGACAAGGCCGAGCACATGCGAGCGCGACTTGCTCTTAATACGACGACGGGAAGTAAGAAGGTTGATTATATACCATTCGACGAAACCAAGCTCCTCAGCGCCTTAAACAGCAACAAGAAGCACAAGCACTTGAAGTTCTTCGGCAGGAATGAGAGAGTCAATGACTTCAACCTGCTGATGTTGCCAATATTCTCGGTTTCCGTTCGAGAGATGAAGAAACGACTCTTAGGCGTGAGGTTCAACGACTACACTATCTTGATTGATGCCATTACCGGGGATATCCTAAGCCCTAACGGCGAGCGGCGGCAGTCTAGGAACCTACACCTTCTCGCTGACCTCAGCCCAACGCAACTGAAAGTGATGGATTTCATATTGGACAGCAGCGGCACCACCTATGCGAAATTGCGCGAAGCTCTGCCCGATAAGAACGTCAAATCGAGCTTGAAGAAGCTGGAAGAAGGGCGCCTGATTGGCATAAAGGATGGACTCTATTTCTCCCTCTACGACATAAGCTACCCAAAAACCCTCGTTTCAGAGAGCACTGATGGTTTGAAGCTTAGAGAGGGTCGCGCAGAAGATGTCATAAAGCCCAGGCTGTCAAAGCAACAACTCAAAGGACTGATACGAGGACTGTATCCTGGCTGTGAGGTGACTGATGCAAATATTATATACTCGCCGGTTCTTGAGGTCTTGTACGCGGGTGAGTCTTCAAAAAGACGCGTGAAAATAGACGCGTTGACGGGAAAGATTTTGCATAGCGCGTAGAGCTACTATTCGATGCTCTGCCCGATTATGCGAATAGAACTGTTCTTCAGGCGGTTTCGCGCTGATACGTTTATTAAAAGAGGAGTTATCGATTCGACCATATATGACGCTTCAAGCGGTCCGGCATCGAAGGGAGTAAGCCCCTTTATGTCCTTTATCAGCTCCATAACGGTTTCTTTCGGTTGTTCAGAGCCACATACGAGAACGTCTAGGCCGAGCGCATCTTTGAGATCAATCAGGCGCGCCGCAGGCGTCGTGTGAAACGCTGAAACGACATCATTGTTCGAAAGAATGGCTTGTATCTCGACGGCAGCGCTTCCATACTTGTCGGCGGGCACGTAGCGCAAGAACCCATCTCTTGTCATTGGCACGACCGGAGATACGACTATTGCGTTACCCTCTAGCTGATCTTTGATCGCAACCGCCGTAGGGATCGCAAACTGATACTGGAGCGCAAGCACTACTACATCGCTATGTATTATGGCTTGAGCGTTTTCTTCCCCGTACAGTTCGCACGTAGTGCCTTCCTTGAGTAGTCGCGATTCGCAGGAAATTGCCGCTTCCTCAGCTTTTTCAGCGCTTCGTGATCCTATGACCACGTCGTGTTTTGGAGCCCAGCGAAGCGCTAGCCCCTCTCCGATGTTTCCCGTGCCACCGAGCAAAGTTATGCGCATTGAAAAACCCGTTTTGGATAGATTAGCAAAGATGCGTTTATAAACCTTTGTTCCACTGTGACCATCGTATCTGCAACGGTGCGGCGCCTTGAATACGCCCGACGTTACAAAAAGTTACAAAAACATCAAAACCGCAGCAATTCGATGCAAAACGCCTTCATAATAACGAGGTTTTGAGGCTCTGACGCCTTATCTTGAATAAGAAAAAGAAGGATCCCGTGTAGGGATCAATTACGCCTCATCAGCAGGTATATCGACCCAGCGACAAGTGCCGGTATTCCGAGCCCAAGCAGTGAGAATTCTAGAACGGACTGCGGCGGTGAGCTTGCAACGCTCGTTTGAGCGGCTGGAACAGATAGTCCAGGCACCGAGGCATTGTCTGGCATTTCAGACGCACTTTTCGCAGCTATCAGGGAATTCGAGCCTGAGCTGCTTGACTGACCGGATGTCTGCTTGGAAGCTGCTACAAGACGGGGCGTCGAGGTGGCCTTGGCCTTCGTGGGGACTGTTTTTGTCAGCGATGGCGTTAGCGTCGCGTATTTTACCGTTGTTGAGGTAACTTTTGGCGTTGACGCCGCTTGTTTTACCGTTGTGGTAACTTTTGGCGTTGGCGTTGCTTGTTTTACCGTTGTGGTAACTTTTGGCGTTGGCGTTGCTTGTTTTACCGTTGTGGTAACTTTTGGCGTTGCCGCGGACTGCACGTTTTGCCCCGTTTTCAAATCAATGTGTGCCGTCTGAGTGCTTGGATCGACCACGACGGTGCCATATTGGTAGTCCCGTTGCCACGTGCCATCTGACATCTTCTCAGCCTTGCTTAAGGCGGTTCCTAGGTGCATGCCGTAATCGCTAAACCACGTGGTCCCTGTCGGGGCGTAAAAGAAGTAACCGTCGGTGAGTAGCGCCGAACAATAGACGAAGTACCGCTCAGACACGCTGCCCTGGACGTAAAAAAGGGCTAGCTTGCCATTAGCAGACGCGTCGAGAGCGTATCCGATCGAGTTGTCCCAGCCCTTATAAAACGGAAATCCCTCGTCCATATATCCGTCGAGAGCTTCAACGTACCCAGGAATGAAGTAGGCACCGTTGTATATTACAATCTTGTTCCCAGCTGCCTGTTTTACAGATTTATAAAGAGCGATTGTGCTCGATTGCCATTGGCTGTCTGACCCTGACCAGCTTCCCGGCCAGAGAACGTTGGGGGAGGTAAGACCGTTGTCAAGAACGAGTCCATCGAAGCCCTTTGATAAGGCGTTCTGGCAAATCTGGACACACATAGCCCTCCAGCCTGCATTGGTCAAATCCATGAGGGGTTCATTCGGGTACCCACTCGAATGAGTGGTGCCTGAAGCATCTCGAAGGTACCATTCTGGGTGCGGCGTACCCTCTGGGCCGCCAAAGAGCGGGTTAAAATAAGCGAGAACAACGGTGTTCGGATTGATTGCTTTGATAGCTTGAATGTGCTGCGACGTCTCGGTGTAGCCCAAGGCAACGACGTCATATTTTGCAAGAGTTGCAGCTGTGTCTCCCGCCCAGCTGCTTTTGAAATCGACGTACGTATGCGGCGCGCTTGCATCGATGAGCCTCTGGGCGTTGTTTCCCCCCGAGTTAGTCGTACTGGCTGCTGCAGCAGGTGGAATTACAAACCCCGCAACAAGCAATGAAACTGCCAATACAAAAAGCGCTTTAGTAGCATTTCTTTTCGCATGTTTCAACTAAACACCTCGGTATGGTAGCTCAGTGCCTTCAACGTACGATGGGGTTCCTATTTAAAAGTTCCTGTGCATTTTTTTTATAAAAAAAGTAAATAAAAAATAAAACGGCCTAGATTTAGAATCAAAGCCGCTATGTTTAATATAACCATGATTAATATAATAATAGCTCCTTTACAAGCTTTTAGCGGACAATATGGCCGTGGCTCATTTACAAGCTTTTAGCGGACATATGGCCGTGACGCGATCATTGCCCCTTTCGAAACGGACGCTGCGCTCTCGCAAAAAGCGTCAGTTTAATAAGCAACCATCACATCTATACGACCCGCAAACGGAGTCGTCCTATGGATGGTTTATCGACGTCGTACCTTCTACTCGCCTTAATATTCACTCCTACCGTGCTTTCGCTCGTGCCTCTGATTCTCGGTGGCTTCACGCAGTCAAAAATTGTCGACTACGTTTCGACCCTTATCGCGCTCATTACCCTTGTCTTCGCTTCAGCCCTTACCATCGCGTACACCGGACCAGTGACCGCAGCCGTGCCAAACGTGGTTGTCAGCAATGTGCAACTTTTCTCATTCCGCTTCGACGCGCTTAGCCTTCTGTTCTCGCTCGTTGTTGCTCTCATGGGGTGCGTGATCATATGGTACTCAAATAGCTACATGCAAAATGAGCGCGGAAGAGGGCGTTACTATTTCCTCATGTTGTTTTTCATCGGCGGCATGCTGATGCTCGTCAACGCCGCCAATCTGGTCGTTTTTTACATAGGCTGGGAGATCGTAGGCATTTGCTCGTTCCTCTTGGTCGGTTTCTGGTATGCTGACCCCATAAAGAACGAGGCCGCAAAAAAGGTATTCTTCTTTACACACATACCGGGAGAGGCACTGTTGCTGTTTGCCGTCGGCGCCTACGCGTGGACGGGCAGCGTTAACATCAACGCCCTGTTAACGTCGACGCCACCAGCGTGGCAGATGAACACGCTGCTCGTGCTTGCACTCATCGCTATATTCTCCAAGTCTGCACAAACGCCGTTCTTCTCGTGGTTACCCAGCGCAATGCAAGGCCCCGCACCAGTTTCTGCGTTGCTGCACAGCGCAGCGATGGTCCCCGCCGGCGTGTATCTCGCTGCACGACTCTTTCCGTTATTTACCGGTGCCTGGCCGTGGGTGCTCGCCATCATCGGCGGATTCACCTTGGTGTTGGCTGCTACCTTCGCCATGCGCGCTAACGACCTGAAAGAGGTCCTCGCATACAGCACTATTACAAACCTCGGATTCATGTTCCTTGCATTCAGCTTCGGACCGATAGGACTCGTCGCGGGATTAATGCAATTCCTTGCGCACAGCTTTTTTAAGGCCTGCCTGTTTCTGGGGGCGGGGGCCGTTGATCGCACAGCGCATACTATGGATCTCAACAAGCTGGGCGGGCTATCGAGAAAGATGCCGTATACCGCGGCTTCATTCACCATCGCCGCCGTGACACTTGCCGGCGTGCCGCCTCTTGTCGGCTTTGTGGGCAAATGGCTCATTTACTCGAGCAGCATCGCCGCGACGACTGCGGGCTTGCAGGTCTTCGTGATCGTGGTGCTGGCAGGGAGCGTGCTCTCCGCAGGCTACATCTTCCGCGCGACGATTAGCGTATTCTATGGTCAGCTTCCAGCCGAGTTGGAAGGCGCGCACGAGGCCCCCGCCACGATGTGGGTGCCACAGGCAATCCTTGCGGCGGGGTGCGTCGGTTTGGGAGTCTTCGCGCAATACCCCCTCGCCATCATAACGCAGGTCCCGTACAGCGGAACAGTGGTCACACAGTCCGCGATTGTGCTTACCAATATCGAAATTCCAGGCGTATCCAGTTTTGCTCCTGCTCTGGCGGCGATTCTCCTTTTGACGGCCATACTTGCCGGTCTGATCCTTAACGAATTCCTGACGCGGCGACCTCGTGAGACTGCTCCAACATCCAAACAGCTTTTCGGAGCGGGATACGAGCTGCCTGAAGGATACGTGTATGCATCGGGAAGGCACATTCTCTACCAAGTGACGCAACCGTTCGAACGATTGCGATGGATTGACCCTGACTACGCCTACGCTGCAATCGGGCGAGGCGCGGACTCGCTATCGAGATGGCTACGACGGGCACAAAACGGAAGCGTAATCAATTATGCCACGTGGATATTCGTTTGGCTGCTCCTCGCGGGAGCCGTTTTTCTCGTTTTTAGGGGGTTGTAATGGAGACTATACTAGCGTTTGGAATCCTGTGGGTGGTATGCGCGATTCTAATCGTGCTCTTAAACGACAAATGGTCAACGTTGGCACTCCTCGCTCTAAACGTGCTAATCGCCACATTCTTGTTGACGGAAAACGACCTGATAGGGGCACTCGTAAAAGCGGTGCTCGGTATCGCGTCGCCCATCATTATCCTACTCGTCATCGCTCGTACAAAACAGCCCCGGCCTCGATTCGGTACGGTGCCACTGATATCGGCCGCGCTTTTAACCCTAGCGCTTTCGTATCTAGTAGCTTTTTCAATGCAATCGCAATTTCCGGCTGGGCGAATCACTGAAAGTTACGCTCTTGTAATGCTCTTCGGTATCGCCTTTCTGATCCTTGTAAGCCAAACAAGCATCTTAAAGCTCCTGCTTGGTATACTCGTCCTCGAGAACATCGGAACACTTCTCATAGCGTGGGGCGAAAATACCGCGCTGCTTTCCGTAGTCGCCGAGGTGTTCGTGGTGTTAATCACGCTCACGATAGCTTTGATAGCGCTCATGGACTTCGCCGAATATGGGTCCATTGATAGCAGCAAGCTGACTAACCTTCGTGGATAGCGGAGAACCAAAATGTATGTTGTGTATACTCTGGCCATTCCGTTGATCACTTCAGCGATATGCGCGCTTTTCGGTCGTAAAACGAAAATAGCAGCGTATGCAGCTGTCATTGGGATGACGCTAAGCGCTGTCCTTTTCACGGCCAATTTGTTTGTCCCCACAAGCGCGACTGCTGGTCTCGATTCATTTGCAACCGCGGCCGGGCTGTCCACAGTGGGGCTTATGGTAGCGTACGTGGTGATCGTTATCGGAACGTTTGTCACGTGGTTTAGTCTCCCTTACATCGGGAACGCCGGGCGCATCTACTACCCTCTCCTTTTGATCATCATAAGTACCACAGCCGCGGCGGCCCTCAGCACCAACGTTGCGACGCTATACATCTTTTTGGAAATCGGAACCCTTTCGACGGCAATCCTTGTGACCTACCGAAAGGGACGTGCGTTTGAGGCAGCGACAAAATTTATCGTTTTAAACAGCATCGGAAGCTCGTTCACGCTGATCGCGCTCATCTTGATGTTCCTCAACTACGGAACGCTCAACATAGGAAGCTTCGGAACCACATCGAGCAACGCGATTCTTTTGATGAGCCTCTTCTTGTTCATAGGGCTGGGAACGAAAATCGGCGTCGTTCCGATGCATTCGTGGGTTCCTGATACGTACGGCGAGGCTCCGACGCCTGTCAGCACATTTTTGGCGGGCACCGTCAAGGCGGCCACCGCTTTTATCCTCATTCGATTCTTGTTTGCGTTACGCCCGGCTGCCGATGTTGTGCTATTGTTCATCGCCGTCACGGCGGTGCTTACCGTGGGGGTAGGCGCCCTTATGGCGTACACACAGAAGGACCTAAAGCGGTTCCTCGCGTACTCATCGATAGAACAAGCCGGAATTATACTATTTGCGATTGGCATTGGCTCATCTGCTGCGCTGACGGGGGGGATTTTTCAAATAATTAATAATATGGTCATGAAATCACTCGTTTTCCTCTGTGTGGGGGCCATTATTGCGGCCACTAAGCAACGAAACGTTGACGGGCTTGGTGGCTTGGTGACGAAGATGCCGATCGTGGCGGGGGGGTTCCTGATTGGCGCACTCGCGCTCTCGGGGATCCCGCCTCTCAACGGCTTTATCAGCGAGTATTTGATCCTTCAAGCGGGCTTCGAAAAAGGAGGATTGTATCCTGCCTTGTCAGTGGCGTTGCTCGTGCTGACGTTTCCTATGTTTGTTGGCTACATCAGAGTTTTTCAGCGAGTTTTCCTCGCGGTTGATCAAAAGATAAAAGCGCCTACGGTGTCGTATCTATCTATTTATATAATAATCCCCATAATTATCTTGAGCGTTCTTTGTGTGCTGATGGGTGTGTTTCCGACAGCAATCGTGGACCAAATCAACAAGGTGTCACTCGCTGTGCTGGGAGGCTGATGATGTTTCGAGCAAGGTCACCGTGGGTCTACTTTATAAACACCGGATCGTGCAATGGATGCGATATTGAGGTACTCGCGATTCAAAATCCGCGGTACAGCGCGGAGCGCTACGGCGTTTTACGCGTTGGGTCTCCGCGGCACGCTGATGTGCTCGTGGTATCGGGTCCGATTACCAAACGCATGGAGGACCGCTTGACGATGATCTATGACCAGATTCCAAATCCGAAAGCCGTCGTCGCGGTGGGGAGTTGTCCCACGTCAAACGGAATCTTTGACGGCGGGTATTCATTAACGGGGCCGCTTGACACGGTCATCCCCGTCGACGTCTACGTCTTGGGCTGCCCTCCTCGGCCGCTCAACATTCTGTCAGGCATTCGCACCGCAGCGAAGATGCTCGACTCAAAGAGAAAAGGCAGAGGCGCTCGACCTACGGCACGGTTTGACGAAGCGATGTCACAGGAAACGGTCATCGATCCGAAGTTCCGGTCATCAGATAACGTTCCCGAGGCAGGACGATGAAGCGATCGCTTGAAGACGCAGTACGGGTCATAGAATCGAGTCACAAGGGGTTAAACTCATACTACCGTGTGGCGCTGGACGACCTCGATGCAGCACTCGCATTTCTTAAGCAGGAGGGGGCACGAATAGGCACCATTACCGGCAAAGATGCGCGAGATCATCTCGAAGTGCTGTACCACTTTGCCGTGTCGGCAGAGCTTCACACCATCATCGTGGAACTCCCCTATGACAATCCAAGCGTCCCAACGATTACCAATCACTTTGTCGCCGCAGTGCTCTATGAGCGAGAGCTCATCGGCTTGCTTGGCATCAACGTGATCGGGATCCCTGATTCAAGGCCGCTCGAATTGCCCCCGAAATATACCGATCCGACGCCGCCGCTCAGGAGAGTGTGACCGTGGCAGAGGTCAACGACCGCGGCTTTGCGAAGTTGAAGGTTCCGATCGGGCCAAGCCACCCCGCCCTGGAGGAGCCTGCGAGATTCTTGTTTGATGTTGAGGGAGAGAAGGTGGTCGACGTCGACTACGAAATCGGCTACAACCATCGAAGCATCGAACGGCTTTGCCAAGAGCGGCCATTTTCCAAGGTCGTATATCTCGTTGAACGTATCTGCGGCATCTGTTCGCACGCCCACCCGCTAAACCACGTCGAACGCGTTGAAGACATCGCTGATATCGAGGTGCCTGCGCGGGCAAAATACATCCGGACGATTTACGCAGAGCTCGAGCGGATTCACTCGCACATGCTGTGGGCGGGAATTGCGGGTGAAGAAATCGGTTATCATACCTTGTTCATGTACACGTGGCGCGAGCGCGAGAAGGTCATGGATCTCTTCGAAATGCTCAGCGGGAACAGGGTGATGCACGGATGTAACCAAATCGGCGGCGTCAAGTGGAATATCTCTGATGAACAAGCGCGTTCCGCGCTGGGTGTCCTCGGCTATCTCGACACCGCTGCCGACAAGATCACCAAATCAGTTCTAAAGGACAGCAGCATCGCAGAACGATGTAAGGGCGTCGGCTGCCTAAGCAAAGAGGACGCGATCCGTCTAGGGGCGGTGGGCCCGAATGCACGTGCGAGCGGCGTTGCCGAAGACACACGCGTTATGTGCAAGTACGCAGCATACGGCGATTTCGATCTCGAGCCACAGATAGCAAAAGACGGAGACGTCGTGGCTCAAGCACTGGTGCGCTTGGCAGAACTCAAACAATCCATTGGGCTCACCAAGGAGCTTATAGCGAACCTGCCTGACGGGCCGATCCAAGTTGAGTACGGTGAGATCCCCCCAGGGCGCAGCGTCGGTCGAGTTGAAGCGCCCCGTGGTGAGCTGATCCACTACACGGAGACGAATGGCACGAGGTTCTTCGAGCGCATAAAAATCAGATCCCCAACGCTCGCCAATATCCCCTCCTACGTGCCGAAGTTCATCGGCTGTCAAGTAGCTGATATCCCTATCATCGCCGCATCAATTGATCCCTGCTTCAGCTGCACGGATCGGGTGACCGTGATAAAAGACGGGAAGCGCAAGATCGTCAGCGCACAGGAATTGAAAACAGGGAGGATTTGATGATCGCTTCAATAGCCGTCGCGCTGGTCTATGCCTTTGTTGCTGCCTTGCTGCTGCAGGGGATTCGCCGCATCGTCGTGGCGCACAGCCAGTTTCGCAAAGGTCCAAGCATTTTCCAGGCGTTTTATGACTTCTTTAAACTGATGGGCAAAGAGAGTTTGACGCCGAATGTGACAAGCCCCCTGCTCTTCAACCTCGCGCCGATCCTCAGCGTCGCCTCTATGCTCTTCGCGGCATTGGTTATACCTTTGGCAGCCTCTACGTCGGCTGTCGGCGCGGGCGATCTCATATTGGTGATTTACCTCCTAGCAATACCGCCAATTGCCCTGATCCTCGGCGGTTCGGCCAGCGGAAGCCCGTACGGCGCCATTGGCGCTGCACGTGAGGTCGCGCTCCTCATCGCCTACGAAACTCCATTCATCGTCGCCATGGTAACGGTCGCTCTCGCGGCAGGATCGTTCCAGTTAACTACGATATCGGCAACCGCGTGGATCACCGTCTTGCCGCTCGCAGCGATTGCGGCAATATGGACGTTGCCTGCCGCAGCGGCAGTTCAGCCTTTTGACATCGCCGAAGCCGAGACCGAGATCGTTTCTGGCCCATACGTCGAGTACTCGGGACCAAATCTCGCTCTTTTGCAGCTCGGGCAGTGGCTTAAGACATTTCTCTACGCGTCGCTCATAGCCACAGTGTTCTTTGGAACGACAATCTACCACTTCGAGCCCGTCATAAATCTTATCATTCAATTCGCGATCATAGCATTGCTCGTCAGCGCCTTCATTGCGTTTTGGCAGGCGACTACCGCGAGAACCCGTGTCACCCGCGTGCTCAGGTATTATTGGACCATTCCTACGATGCTCGCAGTCGCAGACCTCCTCTTGTATCTGGCAGGCGTGCGGTACATGCACTTCCTGTTCGGATGGGCGGGGCTCTAAAATGACTTCAGGATTTCTCAAAGATCTGATACGCTCATTTACAGTCGGCATAGCGGGCAAAACGGCAACCGTAAAGAACGCTTCAGAGGTTGAAGTCCCGGCAGCCTACCGTGGGACGCCGATTATTGACCCCGAAAAATGTATCTTGTGTGGACGCTGTGGAAAAGTCTGCCCTGCCGGAGCCATCGCACTGCGTACAAGTGCCTCTGAGAAAAGTGTGCGCATCTTCGTCGGACACTGTGTATTTTGTAGTGAGTGCGCGATGATTTGTCCGGTTTCCGCCATCACGATGAGCAAGGTCTGGGACACCGTGGTGACAGACAGGCTTTCTCGAGACACGATGAGCGAGCGCGAAATAAAACGTCGGCAAAGACCGAAGGAGAAACAGGCATCCAGCAGCGTCGGAAGCGAGAGTCAGGAATCGACCGCTGAAGATACCCCGCAAACGCCGACTGCAGATAACTAAAGTGACCCCGAGTAGGTGAGGTCCAAACGGTCCCCGCTACTTTTTCTCGACGCAGCGACGCCAGCTAGTTTCCTTGTGTGGCGATCGACGGTAGCAAGCAATATTCTTAAAAGCTTTCGCGCAAATCTCATTTTAGAATCCACCATGAAACAGAGCGCTGCACTACATGACCTGATAATCGTTGGCGGCGGCCCCGCGGGGTTGACCGCAGCAGTCTACGCAACCCGAAAGATGTTGAACGTGCGGCTGATTACCCAGAACATCGGCGGTCAGGTTCTTTATAGCCTCAACGTGGAAAACTACATGGGCTATCAGTTCATATCAGGCCCAGATTTAATGGATCGCTTCGAAAAGCAGGTCGAAAAGTACAACGTGCAACGAACCTTCGCGCAAGTAAAAAGCGTAAGCAAAGAACGCGACGCATTCGTCGCTCGCACCGAGACAGACGAAGAGTATCGCTCAAAAACGATTATTATTGCCACGGGAAAAACGTCACGAACGCTCAATGCCAAAGGTGTAGAGAGATTCGTTGGTCGCGGCGTTAGCTATTGTGCTACATGCGACGCGCCACTTTTTATGGACATGGACGTCGCGGTACTCGGCGGCGGGAACTCTGCTGTTACCGCTGCATACGAGCTAATGAACATTGCGCGAAAAGTGTATCTCATCAGCCGAAGCCCTTGGAAGGCAGATGAGGTATATTTGGAGAAAATTCGCGACGCCCCAAACGTAGAACTACGTGTTGGGTATCAGCTCACTGAGGTTAAAGGAGACGACGTGGTCAATGGGGCGGTCTTCCGCAACCTCACTGACAACTCATTGGTGTCACTTCCGGTCACCGGCATATTCATCGAAATCGGCCTGATTCCGAATTCGGACGTCGTGAGGGACCTCGTCACGCTTAACGAGAATGGAGAGATTATCGTCAGCTACAACTGTGCGACGAGTGTGCCTGGCATTTTCGCAGCAGGCGATGTTACTACCGTTCCCGAAAAACAGATCATCGTCGCAGCTGGGGAGGGAGCAAAGGCTGCGATAAGCGCCTACAAATACTTATTGAAAGAGGGGCAACATGCTGTTGTCGGCTATTGAACCCCGCACGAAGAGCAGAGTGACTCCATGACTGAGGTAGTGACCGTTAATCTGAACAGATGCGAAAACTGTGGCGTCTGCGAGATGGCGTGCGCGGAACGGCACGGCGGGAAAGCGCGCCTGAAAGTCAAAGACGTGCTACAGTCGAGGGGGCTCATATTCGACGACGAAGCGCTCCCTATCGTATGCAAACAATGTGAAAACCCGGCGTGTATCGAGGTGTGCAAGCCGAAGGCCATTGTGCGTGAGAACAATGTTATATCCATCGATGAAGAGAAATGCATCGGCTGCGGCCGGTGCGTGAAGAGCTGCCCGTTCAATGCGATCTTCATCGAAGAGAGCCCCGCTGCGCCGGCGCCTGAAGCGGGTGAGCGAAGCGTTTTGCGCATGCTGTTCGACAGGAGAGCGACGAGTGCCGAGACCGAACGTACGCAAAAGCGCAAAACTACACGAAAGGCGTACAAGTGCGATAGGTGCAAAGGGTATGAAAATATGGCGTGCGTCGACGCGTGTTATTTCAGAGCACTCTCCAAGCGAGAGTTAAGCGCTCTGAAAAACGGCAAACGTGAGCACCTAGCGCTGCTCGAACAACGGCTCACGAAGAAAGAAGCCGTCAGCGAGACTTGATGGGCACGGGGTTGCACGCGCACGCCAAATGAGACGCGCCATGCCAGGCTGCCCCGTTCCGCGGTTAACCTTATATTTTCGGCACCCTTACCTATTGAAAGATCGCAATGGAAGTCCTCCTTGTTAATCCCCCCGACATCACATCCAAGTATAAGGATGTGTTAGGTCTCACCGCGCCCCCCTTAGGTCTCGCGTACATCGGCGCCGTACTGGAAGAAAACGACGTCAAGGTCACCATCTTAGATGCGCCGGCGCTCGATATGGATTTCCAGAGCTATCAGCGAGAGATTGCAAAGAAGCACGTCGATCTGCTCGGGGTGCAGACGACGACGCCGACGATCAAGCAAGCCCTCGCAGTGGGCAAAATTACCAAAGAGCTTTACCCTGAGTGCATGGTCACAATGGGGGGATATCACGCCACCTTCATGCCAGAGCAGGTCTTGCGTGAAAACGACTTTGTCGATGTCGTGGTCAGGAATGAGGGAGAATACGCTACCCTCGAGCTCGCCGACGCTATAGAGAACGAAAAACCCCTACGCAACATTGATGGCATCAATTACCGCGACGGCGAGCGCATCGTTGAAACGCCCAAACGAAGGCCTATCGAAGATCTCGATGCCCTACCCTTCCCCGCGCGTCACCTCCTTCCGATGAGCGAATACATGTTATTCGGACGGAAGCAAGTCTTAGCAACCATGATTTGCAGCCGAGGATGCCCCATGGGCTGTTCGTTCTGCGCCTCAAGCGCGATGCACGGTCGAAAAGTCCGATTCCGATCTCCTGAGAACGCCGCAGATGAGATGGAACGAGTTGTCGATGAGTATAAAGTCAGAATGGTCGGCTTCATGGACGATACCTTCACCCTCTTTCCAAAGTGGGTGTACAGGTTCTGTAAAGGGATAATCAGCCGCGGAATTGACGTCGTATGGGGATGTACAGCGCGGGTCGATCGGTTCAATAAGGAGCTGCTCTCGCAGATGTGGAAGGCGGGCTGTCGAACGTTGCTTTTTGGCGTTGAGAGTGGGAATCAGAACATACTGGACAATGTGCAGAAGGGTACCAAAGTAGGACAGGCCAAGCGCGCCTTCAAAACGGCAAAAGACATCGGCATGCACACGATCGCCTCAATGACCATTGGAATGCCGGGCGAGAACAGAACTACTATTGATGAAACGATCGGCTTCGCAAAGCGGGTGAACCCCGATTACGCACTCTTCTCGCTGGCCACGCCATACCCTGGCACCAAGTTCTACGAACTAGCGAGCAAGATGGGGCTCATTAGAATAAAAGACTGGACGCACTTCACGCTGCTCGCGCCGGTCATCGAAACCGTTGATCTCACGCTCAGAGAACTTCAGGACACTCAAAGAGAGGCATTCAAAGAGTTCTACTTGCGGCCAAACTATTTCTTCAAGCAATTAAGCCGAGACAAGCTCATGTTCGCCCTCGTAATGTACAAAGTGTTCAAAGGCGCGCTCAAGATGAAATCAACGCCTATTCTGGGCACGTCGGTTGACCCACATGCAGAAGAACGGTAATACGCCTCTCGCGATCTGAATGGCTCGTTCAAACGTTTGATGCTGCGGCCTCTGTTGTCTCAACCGCGGCGCTTGATGCACGCTGTTTATCCTTGAGCGCGTTATACGCGCGCAGGTTGTAAATGCATCCAATGTCGGGGGCTTTGATGTCGTTGAAATATGCATATGCACGGGCGCGGCAACCGCCACAAACGTTCTTGTAATCACACGAGCCGCAGTGTTCCTTAAGATCGTGCCGTTCCCTGAGCGACTGCATGACCTCGGCGTTTTTCCAGATATCGATGAACGATTCTGATCGCAAGTCGCCGACAGGTATCGGCATAAACACGCACGGTGTCACGATTCCGTTGGGCTGAATAGCGCAGTACATGCGGCCGGCCCCGCATCCGCCGATGTACTCCGCGAGTAACCCCACCTTATCGCTGAAACCAGCTGCCCCGAAGTGCGCGAGTGACATAATCCCATTTTGTGAGTTCATCATGCACACGCGTGAGAATTGCGGGGCCGTTGTCAGAATTTCAAAGCTTTCGTCTTGGCCACTCAAGTACCCGTACATCTGCTGCAAAACGTGCTCGCGCTCGTCCGGGGACAAATCCATGTCGATGATGTCGGAGCCACGCCCTACGGGGATAAAGTTGAAGATCAAGGTTCTATTGACACCAAGCTTCCTGCTAAATGCGACGAGGGCATCCAGTTCGCGGTAGTTCTCATTCGTGATCGTATTGGCGATGCAGGAGTATGCGCCATCTTGGGCCACGACATTTTTGATCCCCGCTACCGTACGCTCCCAAGCGCCGTTAACTCCTCGAAATGCGTCGTGTTTTACAGGATCAACTGAATCAAGGCTTATCTCGAAGTACTCGACGCCAACGTCCCTGAGCCGGCGAACCACGTCTTTCGTTAGCAAAGTGCCGTTAGTCGCTAGTGAGAGGTACAATCCCTTGTTTGAGGCATAACGAGCGACTTCCCAGAAGTCGTCCCGCAGGAGCGCCTCGCCCCCAGAGAACGCAATAGCGACGACGTCGTTGTCAGCGAGCTGATCGACAATGTTGAGCCGCTCGTCGAGGCTGAGCTCATCCTCTGACATTTTGCCTGCACCTTGGTAGCAGTGCTTGCAGCGCAGATTGCACGCATCCGTATAGTTCCAAACGACCAAAAAGGGCGCTTGAAGTTTCAGTGGCTTGCTGATGCCGTACTCTGCTACGCTCTTGACGATATTCGATAGGCCGCGGCGCGTCACCTGCTGACTGAAGTAATCTTGCATCTTGGACCTGTCCACGTGGAAGGACATTCGCCCGAGTTCGACGAACGCACAGATCGGCAGCAGTTTGAGCTTCTTCAAAAGATGGAGGTCGCTTTGGCCACTGTACAAGCTCAAAGCTTCGTAGATCGCCTGCCTATCATCGACACAGAGGCCACGAATGACCTTCCGAATGATGGCATTGCCCAAGAAGACGTTCACCGAGTTTAGGGCCGAATATAGCGGTTCTGACTCGCTTGAGCTGTTTTGTCGACTCCTTGCGGACAGCACGCTACGCGCTCTCGACATCACAAGTTATTTTGCCACTGAAGCTTAATAAGACTTGTTCCCGAAAAAAGGAAAGACCATGGGGCGCAGACGAGAGACAGATAACCCGATTTTGAAAACGTGCTGAATGTAACGTTACTCAGCAGCAAGGCAGTTAGAGGCGGAAATACCAGGCGAAACGAAGATAAGCCGTTCTTGAAATACTCTGATTGTTGGCGTTTCTCGTGGATTTGTCAGAACGTGAAAATGATTTTATCCTCTGCCTGTCAAACCACGTAGAAGAAGACCCCACCAGGCTCATCGAACGCGGTGAACTGTACGCGCTTGCTACGGCCAACGGCTTCAGTGAACGAGAAGTGTACCGGTATGCGATGGATTTGGACCTATCGGGATACTTAAAAGCACAGCCCATTCTTGGCGGAAAGATAGCATCCTTGAAGCTTACTACTCAGGGAGTTGACTATGCAAGAGAGCTGCGAGATTAGCATAAACCGCTTTGATGCTATCTTCCTCAGTTTCAAATGCGTGCAGAAGATCCAGCCGCACCATCAACTGATAGCACTTCCGATTCTCTGCAACTAAAGACCCTTACAGTGAACGACGTCCTGAATCGGCCGCCGAGCGCTTCGGTACCGGTTCTGCGGGTGGTTCGTATCGGCGTACCCAAGTGCCAGTCCGATGAGTATTGATAGATCTTCCGGAATGTCTAATTCTGCACGAACAAGATCAGGGTACGATGCGAAAAGGAAAGCGGGCGCCGAATCCACCTGATACTCTTGTGCCGCCAGCATAACACTCTGTGCCAGCAATCCCATGTCAAATAATGACCAGGACGAAAGGTTGCGATCCAAGCAAAGAAACACCACAGTCGGCGCACCAAAAAACCGATAATTGGATTCGAACAAGCTTTGTCGAACAGTGGTTTCGTCGCGTTCTTCGTCTGTGCGTATTAGTCGAGCCCGTTCTGACATCAGTTCGGCCATTCGCTGTCGGATGACAGGCGGCCACGTCTGTGGTGCCGGCAGATCCGGATTGGATGGTACGCGTTTCTGAGACCGCAACGTATACTCCGTGCGCAGCCTCTCAAGCGCCTCTCCCGCCGCGACAAAAATCTCCCACGGCTGCGTGTTAGCCCACGAAGGCGCGCGGGTTGCAGCTTCCAGAATCTTCAGAATCGTGTCCTTGCCTACTGGATCATGCTTGTATGCTCGCACGGTCGAGCGGGCACGAAGCGCATCTATGACATTCATATTGAATACCTCTTCACTTGGCAAATTTGTCTATTCATTCCTAGGCTTGTTGCCTTCTTCTTGATAACCGCCCGACTATTATCTGTGGGACTACTAATCGTTCTTTTCACGCGCCTTGATTTTACAATCTATGTGGCTATTTAGTGGAACCCACCTTTCGAAGGTTGCCAATAAGATCTTGATCGTTCTGTCCGTATGAACGAACGAACTTGGCCAGTTATTATGTAATGGTGGCTGTATTTAGCACAGTGCTGTGGAACGTGGTTGATTCCAAAGGCGAGAGACTATGAAACCTGACGAAGTGGGTGCACAACTGTCGGAAAGCGGCTCCGGAATGAGAAAGGGGGCCCCGCCTGACTATGTCATCGATTGGAAAAAGATCGCTACTGTTTTTAACCATAACTTGCTCGTGGCAACTCTATCATATGCCTACAGTGACGCGGGGGGGCGGACTCGCAAAGCAACTCTTGTTCTGGCCAAAATAATCGAAGAGTGCGTAGGGGACCCGTTTAGTCGTTCCGTCTTTTGGCTCACCGCAGACTTGAACATCGCGAGTGCTCGTTTGGGGGCAAAAACACGCCGCGCGATACGTGCAGAACTTGCAAAGACCATAACGCCGCCGACAGAGTTAGAGGTCAAAAACATGAACATGCGCATGAATTCATTGCCTGACTATCTTCGCGTATTTTACCTAGAGGACTATTTTGAGAGCATGATAAAAAACAAGAAGGAGGGCCACTGAGCTGCTGTTCAGGCGACCACAGGACACGCGCGGGCCAGTTGCACTTAGATCGATTCCCGGCACGAGTGACGCCGCGCTAAATCCTCGCCTGACGATAAACGGCACACGTGCGTTCCCGCTTAGCCGAGGAGTCGTCCTTATGATGCTTGTTGCGGTGAACCATCCTGTTCACCGCGTTGAATCGCGCGCTGCGCGACCTCGCCGCCTACCTTTAGCCCCTGATCGCAATCAAATCGGTAGTGGATACCTGCGTAAAGGCGAGACAGAGACGCTTGTTGCGCCTGGCCTTGTAACTGGCTCTGTTCCTTCGGGAATATGTAGCTCAAGACCCCGGCCGCCGCGCCGGAAAAGTCGGAGTGACCCGAGGTGTACGAGGGAAAGTTCGGAGTGGCGAAGGCCGTGTTGATAGTCGGATCGGCCGTAATGGGCCTGAGTTCCCAATACTCGTACTTAGCTTTCCAACAGCAGATTCCTGCGTTCTCTGTCGCGGTATTCATTAGCGCGAGCGTTCGCGCGGCGCGAAGCTCATTCATCGAATCGTTTTGAATCAGGCCGCACGCAATCGCGTTCCAGTCGCCTGTGGGCGTTGAGGTCCCAGCGCCGTCGTCCCATCGCTGGGCGATCTGCAGTTGTTCCTCTGTGCGATTGTTGGCGATCTGTTTGACCTCTTTGAGAGCCGCTTCGAATTGTGCGGAGCCAAATGCAGGTGGCGCTGGCGGCATGATCTGGTCCGACTTATTCATTAGCCACATGGTGACATTGCCCCAGTTTGGCAAGAGCGGCGGCGTCGCTGGCGATGTCGTGCTCACCCACTTTCCTGTCCCCGTGGGCACCGTCCCACTCCACGGGATATTCGAGCCATCGTTCTTGGCATATTTGATGACGTCCTGTGCAACGGTAAGGCCGATGGCATTGCCAGCGGTGATATCGCTACGGAAGTTCACCCCGGCCTCAAGCCGTGATTCGTCGTCTGCAGCCGCTTGTTTGGTCAACCAAGCGGTTTCGTTAGGGTACAGGTACGAAAGCACCGCCGCCGATGCTCCAGCGACTGCGGCGTGATCAGACGGGTACGCAGGGTCGCTGGTTGTCTGCACAGCAGGCTGAATGCTTGCGTCAATGTCGTGTGGGCTCGATCGGTTGTACGTGTACTTGTTATTCCACGCAGAAACGAGCGCATCGTACTGCGCCACGCTCAACAGCGCATAGATGCGTGAGGCCCCGGGCGCTGAGGTGTTGTGTTTTATGACCAAACTGCGCGCGATCGCGTTCCATTGCACAACGGAACCGTTATTCCAATAAGCGATGCTTTCGTTGACCGTAGCCGTCCGGTTCTGCTGAAGCGCCTTCAGCTCATTGACCTCCTGAGTGAATTGTGGAGAGTCTTGCGATGGTAGGGGAAGAGACCGTAGCGCATCGCTTGAACTTAAGACGAACGTCTTCCAGCTTCCGCCGGGGCTCTGCAATAAGCACGGCGCCTCCTGAGCTTGTCGAGTTATTTGTTGACGTAAGGCACCCGCTGGCGCTGACCGCGATGAGCACCGCAACGAGAACTAAAGCTATCAGAGTGTGTTTCAGCCCTACATGTTTTTCACGACCGGACGAATATAAATAATTCCTTCTTCGTACAACCAAGCCTTCCCACTCACCTTTCTCCGCATGCGCACAAAGATCGTCGACAATCTAGTCGCAGCCGTGCTAGTCTCCAAGAAGGCGACAACGTGTTGCTCGTGCGTAACAAGAGTGATTACTGAAACACCCACTTGCCAACGAAATATCGTCAGACGCAGCTAGTTTGGAACACGGGTTGCGGGGCATTTTTCGCCTGTGTAAATGCTTAATAGCCCAAAGATTCGTCGATGAGAATCAGGGTCACCCTGCCCTCAGTTTCTTCATTCGCAAGAATTACACATTTTCCGATCTGACTCGGGGCACCGTATGCCCTCTTTGCGCGGGCGTTTTCTAGAAGGAAAGCATACTCCCAGACACGGCGTAAGGCGTCGTCAAGCGTAGGGGTAATCTTGTTGGTGCCGCTGACGAGTATTAGATGAGCTGCAGCAAAGGGCCATGCTCCGACACGGCTCCCTGACCTGTCGCACGCGACAATTTCGCCTGACTGCGCAATGGCATTGGCTCCCGAGATGAAATAATCAGCCGTCACAGATTTCCTTCTTAGGTCACGTCTCTTTTGTTCGTCGTTTTCGGCAACGATAGCGCGATGAAGATCTCTCCATCGTGATTCATCACTATTCACATATGCATCGTAGCCAATCTCGACCAACGTAGTTGACGAGCCATGCATCACTTCTGCCTCTGACGGAATCAAATCTTTTAGCATTTCGAGGGCGATTTTTCCATTTTTTGCACGAACTACCGCTATTCCGCGCTGCGCTACTGCTTCCACCGTCTGGGACACTTCGTTGTCGGGCGGCAGTTGATTCCACTTTTCCGGGTCAACGTGAGCTTCTGCTAAGAGGTTCGCTGCGCTGTATTGGGTGGGCTTAACCATTCGTTCACCGCATAGACGTTCTTCTTCCACCTATATACAGGATGCGAACCAGCTCCTTCCTTCCCGAGCCCTTTTTCGAGCGCACGACCACGTCCGTAAAACTAACGCTCGCGAAGCTGTGGCGGTTGCAATAGCTTTTCCTCGCCTTGTGGGCGACCTCTTTGAGCTTTGAACTCTTACTGCAGTTCTTTTGCGGCGCGAACTTCCGCAAATGCCGGTAGATCCTGGCGTTTTCCGCACGTAGCCTTAGGAAAAGGCCTCGCGCCACCTGGAGAACGGAGCTAAAAATCAGAAGCGTTATGCCACTGCAGCGTTTAGATGGGGGGGCGGATGCAGAACAGTCGCATCATAGATGCACACAACAATAAACGCAAATGGGCTTCCTTCATCTCGAACGTGACGATCCCGCCACTCATCGCCGTTCTTATGTTCGGGCTCATTAACTATTCCTTGTTACGCGGACTCCCATTTGTGGCGGTAACGTGTATAACCACGCTCTTTGCAGCAATTGTACCTCTAAGCACGTTGCTGATCTGGGAAACGAGGGCGAATGCTAAGTTTGACCTTGACATTCCCACGAGAACCGAAAGGAACCATCCATTGCTTTTCGCGTGCGCATCATACCTTGTCGCCGCCGTCGTATTACTTGCCGGACATGCGCCGCTGCTTACGACCGTTGTGATGTTTGGTTATTTTGTCGGGACCCTCTTCCTTTTCTTCATCAATCTTTACTGGAAAATAAGTATCCACACCATGGGCATCGCAGGACCAACTACTGTTCTCGTCTTCGTCTTTGGTTATTGGGGCGCGCTGCTTGGATTGCTCTTGCCACCCGTTATCTGGAGCAGGGCCTACCTCAAGAAGCACACGGTCGCGCAGGCGATCATGGGGGCCATCCTCGGTTTTGTGCTGACCGCTATTGCTCTCAGCTTCGTGCGCCTTTTAGCACCCATAAATGCATTGGTTTGAGGCCACAGTCAAGGAAGCTTTGGAGTGAAACGCCGTATTCAAACGGAAGCGCGTGTAACGAGGCGGTTCACCGCAGAGCGGTGTCTCTGGTTGTCTTAGTCCATGAAAAAGTGAACCTACAAGCAGAGACCAAGCGAGCCAAACGAACGGCAAGTCGGAAACGAGTACGTCAAGTGCATTTCGCGAGAAGCGCTCGCAAAAAGTAACAGCTTATCAAGGTCAACTCATCGCTTACTCTCTTCGCCGCAACAAGATCGTCGCCAGGGCTAGAAAGACACCGGCGAAGATGAGTAACGCGATGACGTCAGGGTATATCTTGTCTAGGCCCCACCCACGCAGAATGACCGACCGCACGGCTTCCACAGCGTAGGTCGTAGGCAGGACGTATGAGACAGGTCGCAGCCACTCTGGAATTGCTTGTATAGGCCAAAAAACTCCAGAGAGAAGGAAGGCAGGCAATACGACGATAGGCAAAAACTGAATTGCCTGCGCCTCGCGCCGGGCAAAGCTCGAGAGCATTATGCCCAGCCCCTCAGATACGATCGCAAGCAGAGCAATGACGCCGAACGCCAGAAGTACGTCGCCAACTATAGTGACGTGAAACAAGATTACAGCCGCGGAGAGCAACACTGCCGATTGCGCAATCCCGATGATGCCGAACGCCACTGCGTACCCCGCCACCAATTCACTTTCCTTCAGTGGAGACGCAAGCAGCCGAGAGAGTGTTCCAGACGTTCGTTCACCAACAAACGAAATGAGCGTGAGGAGCGTTGTGAGCTGCCATACGGCAATGCAGATAATGCCAGGCGCAAAGAAGTCGATGAACTGCGCGTTAGCACCGTAAACCGCGTTGCTTGAGTCTACTGAGACTGGGGCTTGACGGCCGAGGCCCTGGATTGTTTGCGCCACCGCCGTGTTGACCGCTGCAATGATAGGGTCCGAAACGTTCCGTCCCATCTGAGCAGTCACTGAAACGAGCTGAAATCCCCGCCCCAGGGCGGTTGCTTTCAGCCACATGTTCTCCAGACAGTGAGCGAGTGATTGCTGTTCGGCAGGCGGGATGCCGCTCCGTTCTGCCACGACGATGTAGTAGGGGGCGATACCGATGCCTGGTACACCCGTCTCTGCGAGTCGCTCCAGTCGTTATAAAAACCCCCGGGCTTGGTCGGGCAAGGATGGATTAGCCGCAAGTTCAACGCGCAGCTGTTCCGCCATGCGCTTCGCCTGCCGCTTCGCAAGCGCCGCGACGTGCGCAAGCTGAGTGCTCCGCTCTTGGAACACGAAGAATCGACGGAAGTCCTGTCCAGCAACAGCCTGCGCCGCATAAGGGGCGAGCAATCCTGCCCGCACGATGCTCACGATATCCTCTTTTGGCGGAATATCTGGCGCGAATGACCTCACTGAACGCCGTGATTCGAGGATTCGGTCAAGGATCGCATTATCTTGTTGGGTGAAGGGTGAAACATGCGTCATGCGTGACACTTTTCGCTCATAAGTATTAAACGGAATGATTTTCAGCACTTGCGTGCGCGGTCGCAATTCGGCCGGAGAGGAGCTTAACCCCGGCCGCTTAGGGTCTATGCTCGATATAAGGTGCATTGTTCCGTCCGAGCGGTATCGCCGAGGAGTACGAATTTCTTTCAGCGCTGCGTGAGTCCATTCAATGGTAGAAGAACGAGCCGGCGCCTTGTACAACATCACGAACTTCTCGGCCACGAGTGCACGCGTGCAACTGCGGCGGCTGCGTCAAAAGGTGAGCCGTTCGCAAAGGTCTCCTGCGAATATTGCACTTTGCGGAGCTAACGATTCATTGAGTGCTAGAGCTGCTTTCCGGTCGTTAGTGGGTGCGCATAAGGATATATAGCGAGCAATCATCTCACAGATTCGTGCTCAAACGACCAGAAAGGGGGGATTGATAACGGTGTGGATCGTAGATAATGTGTATGAAATCAAATCGAGGGCGGTCAGTATGTTCGTATACACAGCAGGCGAATCGCCAATCTGCTTTGACACGGGCATTAGTGAGGCCCCGATCAAGCAAGGCTTTGATGCGCTAGGTTACAAGCCTGAGGACGTTGAGTACGTGTTTCTCACGCACACCGACCGCGACCACGTGGGCGGTCTGAATCTTTTCAAAAATGCCGACGTGTACTTGTCGATCGATGAAGAGCAGATGGTCAATAAAACAACGCCGCGATTCTTAGGGTTCGTGCATAATCGACCACTTAAGAAAACATACAGACTGCTCAACGACGGGGATATTGTCGAGGCGGGACAGACGAAAATAGAGGCGCTAGCAACACCGGGCCACACTCCTGGCTCCATGTCCTACTTGGTCAATGAATCCATTCTGTTTGCTGGCGATACGCTGGCCCTAAGAGAAGGGAAGGTACGTCCCTTCTCCAAGCTGCATCTCGGAGATATGATACACATGGACATAGCGACACAAACCGAATCAGTAAAAAAGTTGGCAAAATTGAAGAACATATCCCTGCTGGTCACTGCGCACACCGATTTCACAACGGATTTTCAATCCGCGATGAGCGACTGGGTATAGCATTCTATCTTCTAAGCTGCCAAACTGAGCAGGGCACTGTGCAGCACTCCGACACGCTCACGCGGGCCGTTCGAGCCTTATTAGAGGCAGTCACGTGCGTTATGCGGTACCTATCGGACTGCACCTAATTCGCAGAAATAGAGTCCAGAAAACTGGTATTCGTTTTCGAGCAGACGTCCGCCGCAGCAACACCTTTTACGCGCAAGGTTGCAGTCTGTTTTTCCGCGAGCGCAGAACAACCTCTGCTCATGTTGCCTCATGCATTCATTTCGGGTCGGACAACTCGAACAGAGACATAGGTCTGCATTGTCAAGCGTGTCAGGAACGTTCATTCCTACCACCATCTGCTAAAGCGCTGCAAACAATTATTGTTTTACGCTTCCCATCGTAACCAGTTGTCGGAATCATCAAGTTGTATGAAATGGAGATCGCAGCATGTCAGCAGACGGAAGACCTCATAAGCCAGAGATGTCATAATCATCCTAAGGAGCTGAAACATGCAGACACTGACCCCAAATCAGGGCGTTGCACTCGCTGCGCCAATGATCTATAGCCTCGTAACGTCGCTCGACACAAACGGAAGACCGAACGCACTTGGCGTATCGTGGGTGACCCGCACGTCGTTAGACCCTTTCTTGTTAATGGTCTCCATTGATCATTCGCGCTATTCGCACGCGGGAATTGACTTTCACAAGGAGTTCGTAGTCCACTATCCGAGTGCCGAACAAGCGGAAGCCGCGTGGTTTTGTGGCACGAGATCAGGACGAGATATCGATAAGATCAAAGAGGCGGGCCTCTCATTGATCGACTCTGTCGCGGTGCAGGTGCCGACCATTGAAGGAGCGACCGTGGCGTTTGAATGCAAAGTAATCGGGCAGTTCGAGACCGGCGACCATACAGTATTTGTCGGAGAAGTCGTTGCGACACGCGGTGGGCCTCAAAAGGCCGGGCACTTGTATGTTACGTCGAATTACGAATTCTTTAGCCTAGAAGGTTCGCGTGTCCCCAGTCGATAAGCCATAGTCCGCGACACAGAACCAAAAAAAACGGAAGCAGCTCGATTTTGATCATTAGCTTCTGTTTTGCTTGTTCTTCTCAGTAAACTAGACTTGCGGTCGCCTGTTGCCGTTCTTGACAAAGAGCCAGTCACGCAGCTTCGGGGAATTCGCTTGTGGAGTTGCACGCGGCGAACTTATGGCCCAGCAAAACAAGAATTCCACACGTATATTGTAAAGTCAACTACCGTGAGCTACGGCGTATCCAAAAAATGCTCCAAGGACAGAAGATCGAATAAACACCAGATGGGTGAGCTACACGACAATTGAACTCTTCGCTTTTGGTTTGACGGCTTTTCTGGTGGGTTTCTCTGGCGCTATCGTGCCGGGCCCAATGCTTACGGTCTCAATAACCGAATCATTCAAAAAGGGTTACAAGGCCGGAACGAGTGTGGTTTTCGGTCACGTCGCAGCTGAGACTGCTATGGTCGTACTTCTCGTTCTAGGCCTGAGCCAGATCATAGGACTAAAAGCGCCATTTATTGCAATTTGCGTTATTGGTGGGGCATTTCTTGTGTTCATGGGCATCAATTTGATAAAAAGTGGCCAAGAGAATGCCTCCATCCAGACGACTGCCGAAAAACGGACGCTTGCATACGGGCCTGTCCACGGCGGAATAATAACCAGCTTGTCGAATCCATTCTTCTTCTTGTGGTGGTTTACGGTCGGAGCGGCTTTTGTGTTCGAGGGTCTGAGACTCGCCGGATTAGTAGGGCTGGCTGCGTTTCTGATTGGTCATTGGGCCTCGGATTTCTCGTGGTACGGATTCGTTTCGATCTTTACCGACCGAGGAGCCGCCGTTGCAGGTGACAGAGCCTATCGGATCGTTCTCCTAAGTTGTGGCGTGTTCTTATCGATACTTGGGGTAGGCTTTGTTTGCAATGGATTCCTGAACATTTAATTTCGGAGGTACGGTCGACCAGCGTTCGCTAGCAACTTTCGGCGTCAACCTGCGAGGGGACACACGTCAATATGCTGCTGCGCAAGAACCAGCGGCCGCTCTCTGCCTCGATCCCACGCTGCCTAGTAGCAAGCGCTGCTTCCAATCTAATTCCAGTTCATTTTTCAGCCAAAAAGCCGCCATCGAAAACTATTTCTCTCTGACTACGGAAGTTGGCCTGATGGACGTCACTACTGCGATAGGATTGCTCGTTGTAGCTATTCTGGTCCTGATCGTGCTGTACATTCTGGTCAAGATAGGGGCCAGATATGGAAGGTACTTGGCAGTGAATTCGATACTCGGTATCATCGTTCTGGCTTTGGCGAACTTCTTTGGACTTCCGGTTCCCATAAACCTGATTACCATAATTATTTGTGCCTTGGCAGGGATACCTGGAGCTTTGCTTGTAATATTGTTGTTCGTACTCGGGATTGTTGCCTAGGTCAAAGGCTCACCACTAGTTCTTGCTATGTGCTCCGGGGTGCTTTTTTTAGTTTACCTAAATTTGTACGTTGGGCGCCCGACTAATCGTTCGGCTAGGCTCAGAATCGCGGCTCGTAAAAAAAACAGACCCAAGCTGCTTGAACTCGTGTCAGTGAACGACGGACGAATCGATGACGCATTAAGCCTGTTCTAAACGCTGATGCCGTACGTGGTCAGATAACTACTTTCACCTCGTTTGACACAGAGCAACGCCTTGAGAGGAGCGGTTTTACCCCAACCTTTAATACGAAAAAACAAATTATGCGTGTGCCGCCGCGATCGTCGTGATGCCCTTGCCTTATGAAAATCATTGCCTGCGCGCTTATCGCGATTGCTTTTGTAATGCCGCTCCAAGGATTTGGAGATGCCTTACTTTGCCAAGGCTCCATGGCGAGTACTGTCCATTACGCTACGACGCGCGAGATCATCGTTCCTGAAGGAACACAGAAGATAGTGGTCCAGCTTCCAACGGCACTGAACGCGAGTCTCTTCGCGTACTCGCAGAGAGCGCTGTCATTCAGTATTTCATATAGCAAGAAACCCGACGAAGTAGCGGCCACGAACGGAGGAATCACTGCGACGTGGGTAAACCCGCCGTCAAGATTGAGCTACACGATAGTGGCCAACTTGACCATTGACGTGCGGGTTGACGGGCTAAATTCGAATTCACAGCTACCGATCAGGCTCAATTCTTCTGATCAGGGCGCGAGCAGATACCTCGCCCCTTCGAAGTACGTGCAATCAAACGACTCCGCCATCAAAAAAACCGCGGAAACCCTGATCAGCAACGCTGACTACGAGAGTGCCGCTGTGACGTCTATAATGCTGTGGGTGAATGACAATCTCAGGTACGATGCTAATGTGACGAACCACGACGCGGCGTGGACCTTCCAAAATAAGCGGGGAACGTGCGAGAACTACGCGCAGCTCTCGCTGGCGCTATTGCGGAGCGCGGGAATTCCGGCGCGCTACGTGAGCGGCTATCTCGTGGGCGGGGACATCACAGTAAGTGGCTCCATAGCGACGTATGGCTATAGTTGGGACGCTGGACCGCATTCTTGGATTGAGGTGTACTATCCTGACTTAGGGTGGGTACCCTACGAACCACAAAAAACGCTGGGCTTCGTTGATGATCATCACGTGCGAGAGTCTGTAGGCACGGACTCCAGCGACCTTCCAAACAAACTGATTTACACGTACGCCACAAGTGGTAATGGGCGGCTAGCCCTCAACGAATCATCAGACGTGACCCTCGTGCGCGATACGTCGACATTGCGCGTAGTTAACACATCAGCTGTCTCGAGCCAGGGAGTCATATCACAGGAGATGGCGCACGGCGGCGTGATTAACGATCGAATCAATGCATTTGATGGCGAGACGCTCCTGAGTCAATTGGCAGTACCTCTAATTGTCGCAGTCGGAGTGGTAGCGAGTTTCGCATTCTTGCTCGCGCGCAGGAGACGCCGCTAGAAAACACGTCTTTTTCGGGCTATGCTTGCGCTGATTCGAGTGCCCAAGCGATAAATCGTCTTGCTGGAAACTCATGAATCGTCGACAGTATGAAGCGCCCCTTGTCTGACGAGGTCACGGTCAAAACGGCACCGCCATCTGCCTCCAGCACGACGTCGTGCTCACTTGCGCCGGTCAAGTAGCCGTCCGTGTGGGCTTCAAGGACGTCGACGATCTGTGCAGCAGGATGTTCCCTCTTCATAGCTATTTTCACGATCTCATCTCGCGCGAGCAGCCTGAACCTGCACGGAAGACCAAGCCAGCTGAAGTCGTAGTCGTCGACGTAAGGGCTGAATGCGACCAATGAGCCTCCCTTTCGTACGAACTGGCGGAGCGGGGTTCCGAGGCTTTTCACTGATTTTGCAACGGTGCTGTAGGCGGGATTACCAAAGCCGACAGGGAGTATTGCCACCTCGAACTTTGGCGCGTACGCGGTGCCAATCTGCAAGGGAGAGACGCGCTCGCACGCGAAACCGTATTCCACAAAGAGCTTCTCAAAGAGAAGCGGTCGATCCCAGATGAGCGCTATTTCAGTCATTACCTCAACGTGACTGGGCGGCTACTTAAGAATTATTGCCGCAGGCACGGCTCCCCCACATCGCAGAATTGGCCGCCAGCGAAAGTAAGCTGCCCTTCGCTCGGCCTTACGCGCCAGGCACCACTGCGCCAAAGCACCCTCTTAGAGATCGGCCAGCGCACGTCGCTCACAGCCCTCGCACGAACTGTCGTGGCACGGGTTCAACAGTGTAAACCCAGACGCGACGTCTTGTTGTCACGTCGACGATTGACCGTGCTTCCAGCTCTCGACCAGTTCCGATAGTTCTCCTGCGTCAGTGATTTCCTCGATCCAAATCTCATTGAACCTGGTGCGCAGCGCGGGAGAGAGCACGTTTCGTGACGGATGGATTTTAGGAGGATTGATGGAAAAGAACAACCTGAAATTGGGATGTAGTTTAAAGAGAGCCCCCTCTTCGTCGGCAACATAGCCGAAGTCTAATAACGTGTTGAGATACTCGGAGAGAGGATTGAGGTTTGCCTCGTCAATCAAAAGCCACGCGCCCGTCTTAACAGCCTTAAAAAGCAATCCTCGCTTGTAGTGCCATTTGCCGCTGCGGCCTTGCGTATAGCCACCCAAGAGCTCCTCAAGACCTGAGTCTGATGACAGGTTAACATAGTAGAGATCCGTTTTCTTCTCCCGTGCAAGATAGCGTATCAACGTCGTTTTGCCTGAAGCAGGATAACCTACCAAAAGAATCGGCTCGTTGAAAAAGAGTGCTTTGACAACACTCGCCAGCGTCTGTCGCTGCGTTTTGGTCGGGACAATGAGCGCCTCTTGACCAGGAATGAGATAGCGACCGCGAGTAACCGACAAGTCCGCTAAGAACTGCTCCAATTGCTCAGCGTGGCTAGCAAGAACGTCCTCAATGCCCGTGCTCTCAGTTTTAAGGCCAAAGAGCGTGTCGATAAGCTTTATGAGAGCTTCCCGCTCGTCGCCGTTCCGCACGCGTGCCACGTAAACATCTGACAGTTCTCGAGCGAGGAGCTGTAAAAGCGCGGGTTCGGGCACATTGGCCTTTATAGCGGGCGTTAATCGTCTCCCGAGTCGTATTAAGTCGCGCAAACTGAATATGTACGGCTCTTTTTCCTCCTTGCCGATTACTTTCGAGTCCGCTTGTTCCTGGAGCGTAATGTGGAAAAACGCGACAGAGTACGCCAAATGAGCAGGAATGTCGAACAGTCCGCTCAAAATCTCAATGAGATCTTCTTCGCTGAGCTCGGGTTGATAGTGCACTTTGAACCTCGACACAAACACCCGCGAAAGCCGTTCTCGTTGTGCGTAACTCAATGGATTCGCCGTGGCAAACAGCCGGAATTCGTTTGACGGCTCGACAACGCGTTGATCGCCATTCTCTGAATAGACAAACTTGCCGGTGATCAGGTAGTCATTCAGTATCTCAAGGACTTCAGAGGTCGCGAGGTTGAGCTCTTCGAGAACGAGGCACATGCCACGCTTGGCTCCCGTGATTATGATCCCATCCTGCCAGACAAAGGTGCCTTGCTTGTTTGGCTTTATTCCGCCGATGAGTTCTGACTTAGATATATACGGGTTGAGCGTGTACGAGACGTGTTGGTTGCCCAGCGCCTCAGCTAGCCACTTGACCAAGAAGCTTTTCCCCGTAGAGGTCGGCCCCATCAGCAAGAGCGGGTGGCGTAGAAGATACGCTGAAGCGATAGCGTAGAGCATCTCGTACGAGGCCTTAGTTACGATGCACGGTGGTGTGTTAGTGCGCAATCTCTTTTTCTTCAGGGTGAGGCGGCCTACCTTGAGTGAGTCTTTTCCCAACAGAACGAAAGGCGAATAGGCACCAGAAAGTGGGGCAGACAGCGGCTCGTCGAGCTCCCTGCCCAGCTCTTGGATGGCCTGCACAAACACTGCTTCCTCCTGACCCGATAACACTGCGCGCAACACGCTTGCGAAGAGGTCTTGCGCGGCAGCACGAACTTCGGCCGCCTCGTCGTCCAGCGCGCGCTCCAACTCGCGCAGCGGCGCAGCCCCGCCCTCACGGACGTGTCGAGGATAGACTCGTTGGAGGGCTTCTATCGTGGCCAGACGCACCTCCGGGTCGTGATCAGTGAGCAGTTGTTCGAGAGGCGCCACGTTGACGGCATTCCCGTGTTCGATGAGTGCTACGTAGACCCTGCCTAGAGCTTCGGCCGCTGCCACACGGACTCCTGCGTGTTGGCTCTGTATGGATTTCTCTAATTTTTTAACCTCGATGGCCATTTCCCTTTGAAGCAGCGCGGGATATATCGCGCCAAGCGCTTCTATCGTGGCCCGACGCACCTCCGGGTCGTGATCAGTGAGCAGTTGTTCGAGAGGCGCCACGTTGACGGCATTCCCGTGTTCGATGAGGGCTAGGTACACACGGCTGAGCGCGTTGACGGCAGTCCGACGCATCTGGTCATTTGATTGTGACAGAAGCCGCTCGAGCAGCGCGCAGTCAACCGCGTTCCCGCGTTTGATGAGGGCTGGGTAGACGGTGCCGAGTGCGTTCGCGGCTGTTTTGCGCACGACCCAGGATCGATCGCTGAGAGCCGCTTCGAGCGCTTTGAGATCAACATCCGTGC